>Ga0105048_10000607_pt1 | contig 56019 bp, 45 predicted proteins | sample MAT05_FD_78382 | JGI IMG/M metagenome (GOLD analysis project Ga0105048, IMG submission 78382) | Freshwater microbial communities from Lake Fryxell liftoff mats and glacier meltwater in Antarctica - MAT-05 | ecosystem: Environmental > Aquatic > Freshwater > Ice > Liftoff microbial mat | place... | reverse complement strand
TGGGAGAGACCTGGGATGGCGAGCAAATTGGGGTCGAAGAGTGAGTCGAAGGCCTTTGATCGGGTCCAGCCGCTGGCGCTGTGGTGCACGACGAGCGGGATGATCGGCGGGAGAAACGTAGAGGTGGAATTCTTTTAGCGAAATGTTTCCCAGATGTCGAGCATATAGCCAAGAATCTGAAAGGGCGTCCAGCGATCACTGAAGCTCTTATGCTCAAAGAGGACGTAAACCAACGCTGGCTTGCCGAGGATGGCAACCGTGAAGAGCAGATCGGTGTGGCTTTCGGCCAGCTCTTTGCTGCGAAACGAGCCTGGAACGAGGGCGAGATTTTCGAGCTCAAGCGCTAGCGCGAGATCATTCGGAAGGATGGCGCGGAGCTCAGCAGCGGCGCTTTCGGGCGAGCTGAAAGCTTCTTTGAAGAGGGCGTCGTGATGATTGACCACTGTTGATGCAACATACTGTGTTTGAGGCGATTCGCGCAACATGAATGAGATGTGAATCTGTGAGGCAAACTACGGGGAATCCCTTGGTTTGCGACGGAGTGTCATTGCTCGACCCTGGGTGCGGCCTTGTTCCAGACCTTGCTCGATGCCTTGCTGCACGGGCGCCGTTCGGTGCGGAGAGCAGGGGCGCAAAGAGATCGGCAAAAGCGGCAAGTGATGCTCAAGTCGAACACACATGTGCTAGAAAGTTAAAATGGCTGAGACCGCAAAACGCCACGCGACCTACGAGGACCTTTTGGCGGTGCCCAACTCACAGCTCGCTCAGATCATCGACGGAGAACTCGTGGTGCTCCCGAGGCCAACCCTCTTGCACTCCCGTTCAGCCTCTCGGCTGAGCATGGATCTCGGCTCGCCTTTCGATCGCGGGCGAGGGGGCCCAGGTGGTTGGCTCATTCTGTTTGAGCCGGAGCTGCACCTGCGTGCCGACGTATTGGTGCCAGACCTAGCCGGTTGGCGCAGGGAACGAATGCCGGAGTTGCCCGAGAGTGCCGCGTGCACTTTAGCCCCGGATTGGGTGTGCGAAGTCCTATCGCCAGCGACGCAATCCATCGATCGCGTGCGCAAGATGAACATCTACGCACGCGAGGGGGTGCCCTACGCGTGGCTGATCGATCCCAGCGCGCAGACCCTCGAAGTCTACAAACTGGCGGGTGAACTCTGGACGCGCTGTGCGAGCTGGGCAGGCGCCGAGAAGGTGCGCGCAGAGCCGTTCGATGCGATTGAGTTGGATCTGGCGGGGCTCTGGGAGCGTTGAAGGGGACGCCGTTCAATCCCCGCGTAGCCGAATGAACTCGGGCTGCGCGGCTTGCATTTGCTGCGGCACTTTGCCCGCTACGATGGCTTCTAGATCATTCACCACCAACGTGCCGATGTTATGAATGCCTTCGCGGATCGCTCCGGCACGGTGGGACGAAAGCACGACGTTGCTCAGCTTGCGGAGCGGGTGGTCCTTCGCCAGCGGCTCCTCGGGGAATACATCAATGCCAGCGCGGAATCGATTTTGGGCCAGCAGCTCCGTCATCGCGTCAAAATCCACCACGTGCGCACGGCTCATGAGCAGCAAGACGGCATCGGGGCGAATCATTTCGAGCTTTTCGCGATTCAAAAAATGCTTGTTGGCGGAGGTGGGCACCGCCAACACATAGATGAAGCGTGAAGTCTTCAGCAGTGTATCGAGGTCCACCGGCGTCACGCCCTGCGTGCGCAAATAGGTATCGGTGAGCCACGGATCGTAAACTTGAATGGGCCCGCGGAAGGGCTCCACCAGCGGCTTCAGGCAGCGCGCCAAGCTACCGAAGCCAATGAACCCAACCGGCTTATCGAACAGACTGAAGGTGGTGCCGAGATCCGAATGGCTCCAGTTGGGTTCGCGATCCGCGGCGCGAAAGCCGCCATCCGTCCAAGCGATTTCGCGGGCCGAAGCTAACGCCAAACCAAGCGCCATCTCCGCCACGGTGGGAGCAAAGGCCGGGGCACAACTCAAGACGCGAATGCCGCGCGAAAAGGCGGACTTGTAATCGAATTGAGCCGGCGAAGGATGCCCACCGCCCACTTCAAGAAACGCCGTCAGCTTGGGAAAGCGAGCAAAATCACCATGGTGCCAATGGCCCGAAACTATCGCGACCACCTCGGAGGCCACTTTGGCGATCTCCTCGTCGGGCATGGGCTCGTTCTTGGCCCAAATCACATCCGCAAGCGAGTGCAAACGTTCACGATCCGCGGGTGAAAACACGTCTTCCATGCGTCGTCCGTAGGGATCGATAATGACTTTTTGTTTCATATTCTTCTCGCCTTTTGCTGCGCGCACACACCCATTCCAGCTGACCCGAAGTGTCTGTTACACCTCCTGGCTTCAGTCGGCAAGGCTCACGTCAGGACCCTTCGCATCGCGCTAGTTGGAGCCGTGGGACTCCGGAATTTATCACATCTCATCAGAACGGGTTCCCCGCTGCCAAGCGCCCTCCCAGGCTAGCCCAGGGAATCGCCGCCCGAACAGCGCGGCGCTTACTTTACTGCGTTCCCAATCGCGCGCGGAGCGCAGCTCGTGCTTGCTCAACCAGCCGTTCCTTCATCCTTTCCCATCCTGAAGGCGTCAGGCCCAAAGGGAACAATTCGTCGGCCTCAGCGTCAGCAAAATAGGTTAACGCCCGCAGCACATGATAGATATAGGCCTTATTCGATCCAAGGCGCGGAGCTGCTCTTCCGCCAGGTCGCGGGGCTTTGCCATGCATCACCGGTTTCGTTGAAAAATGCGCGCCAAAGTGCGAGCGTTGGGCGCGAAAGTTCGGGGTGTCCGCCATCGCGAAAGAACTGGTGGACGGCTTCTTCCCCGTCAGCATGAACTACCCAACGCACATCCACTAGCCGGCCGCGCTCCAGCACCCGGGCAAGCACGTATCGACGATCGCGGTCAAGCACGATGGCATCGGGATCCACATCCCAAAACAACCAAACGCTGCTCCTCGGGGATCGACATGGCCTCTCGCGGTACCACATTGCACCGGACGACGCGAAAACAACGTCTTCAGGGCCTGTTCACCGTGCTCATCACTCAAACCCTTGACCGGGGTTTGAAGCTGGTTTCTACCCAGCGGCGTGAGCCAAATACATTTCATTGGAGGCGAAAAGGGCGGGGTTGGTAAGAGCGTGGTGGCACGCTTGTTAGCCCAGTATTGGATTGATCGTGGAGCGGCGTTCGCGGGCGTTGACGGCGACCTTTCCCATGGTGCGCTCATGCGCCACTACGGAGAGTTTAGCCAAGCTGTGGACTTGGCATCGGCGGACAGTGCCGATCAGATTTTGGATCGAGCGCTCGGGAGCGAACGCCGTGTGCTCGTTGATCTGCCGGCGCAAAGCGCGCGAGCACTGAAGAACTGGCTCTTGGGCGCCAATGTTCTGCAGTTAGCCCGTGAACTCGGCGCTTCGGTCACCTTTTGGCATGTGAGCGACGGCGGTTTTGCTTCCGTGGGTCAGGTGGAGCAAGCGCTCGAACTCTACGGCGATCAGGCAGAGCATGTGGTGGTGAAAAACCACGCCCGCTCGAAGGATTTTAGTCAGCTCGACGCATCGGCTGCGACAGCAAAGCTGCGGGCACTTTCTGGAAAATTACTCGATTTGCCCGAATTGGACGCCACCGCCATGTACAAGATCGATAGCGCTGGCCTGAGCTTCTGGGCCGGCGCACACGCGGCACACGGCGAGGGCGCCCTCAAGCCTCTTGAACGCGAACGCGTTAAGCTGTGGCTCAATCGCTGCTATTCGCAGTTCAACGCGTTGGGTGAGACGCTCTAACAACCAGCCCCCTGCCATTCGCTTCACGGCAGCGTTTTCGCGCAGCGGAAAGCCGTTTCCCAGTTGGTTTCGACCGTGTAGGCGAACGTATTAAATCCAAAAACTCCGTCGCCACCGCGCATCAGCGCTTTGTTGTCACGAAATTCGTGCTTGGCAACCAAGCGCCCGTAGCCTTTCGCGAACGTGGCTCCAGCATAGAGCCCCGTTGTGGCATTGAAGGCACTTGCCGGGATCACCATCGAGGGACGCACGGCGACGTACGTTGGGGGCATCGCCGGATCGTCAGAGCTCAGAAAAATCAAGTCGAGGAACGCCTGCGTGTCAAAGTCAAAATTGAGATCGAGGCCTGAATCGTTACCGTCACCGGCATACACGCTCAAGGGAACCGAGTTGCCTTGAGCCACCACCGCCACCCACTCTGACCATCCGGCGAGATCCCAAATACGCTCGCCATTCGGCAGATAGAACACTCGCCGCTTCTCGCCGCCAAGGCCGTACGCATCTGACGAAGTGGCGCCGGTATCGCTATAGGGATCGCTGAGGTTGCTCACGGCACTACGCCCGTTGAGTCCGGAAAAGAGCCCGCCTTGGCCTTGGGCGCAAGTGTTCCAATTGTAGGACTGCGCTTCAATCGTGGAGGCCAACGTCATCCACTCGTCATTGGTGATCAAATGGTAGCCTGAGCCGAGGCTTGCGCATTCGGTTTCAGCTTGATTCTCGCTTATAAACTGCCACGGCAGCCCGTCGCTCCGTGATTCGGGAAAGTATTGGCCCACCGCGAGCGGGGCACCCGCATTGGAACCGTCGGCATCTAGTATGAAGTTGCTGCTTCGCACCGCGCGCATCTCAAACTTCGCGACGCAAAAATCAGTGTTGACCGGGCCCAAGAACGCCGCCGAGCTCGCTTTGACCAGCAGATACCCTGCGGGACAGCCAGCAATTGGAGCAAGCCCTGGAACTTCAGTGGGCAGGGAGCCAACACAGGTTCCCATCGCAGCGCCGCCTCCTGTTCCTCCCATCGCCGCACCTCCCATCGCGGCTCCACCTCCGGTTCCGCCCATCGCCGTGGCTCCACCTCCGGTTCCGCCCATCGCCGCGGCTCCGCCTCCGGTTCCGCCCATCGCCGCGGCTCCGCCTCCAGTTCCGCCCATCACCGCGCCTCCGCTTCCGCCCGTTGGCATGCCGCCCGTTGCGCCGCCAACAGCGCTGCCCCCTAGGGCTGCCGCGCCGCCGGTGGCTGCGCTGTTGGCGCCACCCGTTGCTAAACCACCCCCGTCCTGCCCGGCTGCTGCACCCGTGAGCTCAACGGGGCTCAGGTCGTAGCCGAAACGGCAGGAGCTGGCGCTGAGCGCGAGTGGCAACCACCAACGAAAGTTCGACTTCATTATTGGACCCAGCTCGCGCAGAACAATCCTTTGCCCTCTGCAGGAACGGTCTCGTAGCGAAAATCATTAGGCCTTTCGAACGCCGACGACCCGCTCAACCGTAGAGGCCACTCAACGGTCCGCGATTCCAGAAGGGATCGCCGTGCGCGGGCTTGTTGTAGCCAAAGCGGCGGAAGGTCTCGACCCACATGTCCGCGTGGGTGCGACCCGTGTACTGGAGGTAGCTGCCGCCGTTGAGTCCAAGGGATTTTCCGCCGAAAAGCAGGACCGGATTATCTGGAATCGAGTGATCAGCGCCGATGCAATGACACGCGTGAGGTCACACTGAAACGCCGCTTGGATGATCTGGGTTTGTTGCTGGGCCGCTTGAATATGCCGTGAGTCACCCTCTGTACCTGAAATTGTCTTTGGAGCGTGCCCAGCAGCTGGTGCTCGACACCAACTACACCATAGAGCCGTTAGCTCGCGAATGCAGATTCACCACGCCGTCCTACTTGATCAGTCTCTTTCGAAAGCATGTCGGGATGACGCCCAATGCGTATCGCGAGAGCTTTCGGCAGGTGACTTGGGAGCGTTGGGGTGCCTCGATTCCCGTGAATCCGAGTCGACCCCTTTCTAATCCACGCTAAGACCTTTCGATTCCGGGCGGGTGCGAGAAATAGCCGTTTGACCGGCAGATCGACGCGTGCAAGCCTTCTACTGTGGTTCACTATCACTCTGATATCCGACGCGCTCGCCTTCACAACTTTCGCAAGCAGTTAGCTGCTGGAATACTTGAGGAGTCCATTCCCTTGGCGGCGCGCTTTGCACCTTTCGAGGGCAACGTCAGTTTTGCTGAGCGCGAGCAGCTTGAGTTTAGCGCTATCAAAGAGGGAGCCGTTTGGGGGTCTGCTTGGCAGAGCGCTTGGTTTCACTTGGTGGGTAGGGTGCCAGCAGAGTGGGTGGGCAGCGAAGTGGTGGCGCGCATCGACCTCGCGGGAGAGATTCTGGTCTTCGATGCTTCCGGCTGTCCGCTGGTTGGGCTGACTCATGGTTCAGTATTTGACCACCACTACAACAAGGACATCCTGCGAGTGTTCGCGCGCTCTGTTGGAGGTGAGCCTGTATCAGTGTGGCTTGAGGCCGCAGCCAATACGCTGTTCGGGATCGAGCGCGAGGATCCTGAACAGATCGAAGATCCCGCAAGGCTTCACGGGCACCACCAAGGGGTGGTCAAGGCAGCTCGCCTATGCCGTTTTAATCGCGAGCTCTGGCATCTCTGGTTGGATGTCGATGTGCTGCTCTCGTTGCATGAAGCGTTGCCCGAGACGAGTCGGCGTCAGCGCCAGTTGTTGCGAGCCTTGAATCAGGCTGCGGACGCGTTCGCAGTAGAGCCGGGGCGAAAGCCGACGGCTGACGTGAACAGCAAGGAAGCCGGAATTGCAGCAGCGCGTCGCATTCTTGCGCCGTATTTGGCTCTGCCGGCCGATCCGGGAGCGCTCGAGTTGGTGGCTGTGGGCCATGCTCACATCGATACGGGCTGGCTCTGGCCAGTGAATGAGTCCGTGCGCAAGTGCGGGCGCACCTTCGCGAGCCAAATAGATCTGATGGAGCGTTACCCGGATTATATCTTTGGGGCTTCGCAGGCGCAGCACTATCAATTCGTCAAGGATCGCTATCCGCTACTCTATGCCAAGATCAAGGCGGCGGTGGCCGCGGGCCGTTGGGAGGTTCAAGGTGGTATGTGGGTGGAGGCAGATGCCAATCTGATCTCCGGGGAATCGATGGTGCGCCAATTGGTGCTGGGCAAGCACTTCTTCAAGCGCGAGTTCGGCGTGGAGGTCAAGAATCTATGGTTGCCAGATGTATTCGGGTATTCGGGGAATCTTCCGCAGATTTTAGCCAAATCGGGTTGCCCTTATTTCCTCACGCAAAAGCTCAGTTGGAGTAAGTATAATAAGTTCCCCCACAATACCTTTATGTGGCGCGGAATCGATGGCAGCGAAGTGCTCACACATTTCCCACCTGAGAGCAACTACAACGCCGACGTAACTCCAGGCTCCTTGCTCAAAGCTGATGCGGACTATCCGGAGACGGCGATTTGCGATGAAGCGATTTCGTTGTTTGGCATCGGCAACGGTGGGGGTGGCCCTAAAGACGAGTATTTGGAGCGAGCCCAGCGCCTGCAAAATCTGAACGGCTTGCCACGCTATCGCTTGGGAGCGGCGCAACCCGTTTTAGAGAAACTCGGAACGTACAAGGCCGAGCTCGGGACTTGGCAGGGGGAGCTCTATTTGGAAGTGCACCGTGGCACGCTCACCACACAAGCTAACATCAAACGTTTGAATCGCCGAGTTGAAGAGGCGTTGCGTGCCACCGAGATGTTGTGCTCAACGAACGCGCTCGGTGCTTATCCACAGGCGGAGCTGGAGCAGATCTGGAAGGTCCTGCTGCTAAATCAATTTCACGATATCTTGCCGGGCTCCTCCATTCACAGCGTCTACGAAGTGGCGACGGCAGAGCTAGAAACGGCGCTCCTCACCTGTCGGGAGCTCCAAGTTCAAGCGATGCAGCAGCTCAGCACCTCGGATGCGGATAGCCTGGTGCTCTTCAATCCGTCGAGCACAGCGTATGCCGGGCCTTGGGTTCTCCCGGAAGGTTTTGCAAACGTTAGCATTGCGGGCGCGCCACTCGTCGTGCAGAACGAAGGCAGCGTGTCGAGCTGTGTCGCGCACGTGCCGGCGCAAGGCTTTGCGACGTTGCAGCGTACGCCTGGTGCGGCCGCTCAGGTTAACTTTGAAGCGGTGAAGAGTGGGAGTGCGGGTCTTGGTCTGTATGTGCTGGAAAATTCCCGAATCCGCTACGAATTCGATGCCGAACTCGGTGTGGTGAGTGCTTTCGATAAGCGCTTGCAGCGCGAAGTGGTGACGGAAGGAGCGCGTGGCAACGAGCTTTCGCTGTACGAAGATAGGCCACATGCGTTCGACGCCTGGGATGTCGACGAGTATTACGAGCAAGGGCTGCTCGGCGTGGCCGTTGTGGAAGGGCCGATCCTGAAGCTGGCAGGCGTGGTCCGAAGTGGCCTCTCTGCCACGTTGCGGATCGGCAGCTCGAGCATTCAACAAACCGTGTGGCTTTCTGAGGAGAGCACGCGTTTGGATTTCGTGACCGAGGTCGAATGGAACGAACGTCACAAGATGCTGCGCGTCGCCTTCCCCACCCGGTTGCGCGCCACCGAAGCCAGCTTTGAGATCCAATATGGTGTGGTGCGGCGCCCAACACACCAGAATACTTCTTGGGACGCCGCGCAGTTCGAAGTCGTCGGGCATCGTTACGCCGATCTCTCGGAGTCCGATTGGGGCGTGGCGCTGCTGAATGACTGCAAATATGGCTATAAAGTGCGAGATGGCGTGTTGGATTTGAATCTGTTGCGGGCGCCCACGGATCCAGATCCCGTGGCAGATCGCGGGCAACACCGCTTCACCTATAGCCTGCTCCCACACACCGGAGACTTGGCGTCAAGCGATGTGCTGGCTCACGCAGCGATGCTGAATCAAGGCCTCGTAGCTGTGCCAGGCAGAGCCTGTCAGGGTGCAGCGTTGCCGGTTGCAGTGATTGGCTCAGGCGTCGAGTTGTCTGTCATCAAAAAAGCAGAAGAGCAAAATTGCCTCGTGGTGCGAGTTGTCGAAACGCGTGGCGTGCGAACGCAAGCCCTGCTCAAAGCTGTGAATCCGCGAGCGCGCATTGTGCCAACCAACCTCGTGGAATGGGAAGACAACGAGAGCCAGGCCGCCATTGGCGAGATGCCGCTCAGCTTCACACCGTTCGATATTCAGACGTTCAAAATTTGGTTGGAGTAACATTTGGACGGTGCATTCCCATTTCGGGCGCTCCGCCATCGTTACGATCGTGGCGGGTGGGCTTCGAGCCATTTGACGTCGAGGAGATCTTGAGCACGAGCGGCTGCTCATTCAACCCCGTCAATTGAAGTGATGACATCAATCCGGATAGGGCGACGCCGATCTGAAAGATTGTCCCGGGGGTCTTTTGTCGCCCGCACGTACCCATGCGCCGCCAACGCGTGAGCCCCAACGACTAGGAACTCAACTCCGTGCGCGTTGAACTCGGCTAACAGATCTCTGAAGTCTTGGTTCATCCGTTCCCGTTCGTGTCCATTCCAGACACTGGCGAGTCAGTTCCCAAACCGCCGCGATCCGTTCGCCGACAGACGCGTCTGCCCAGTCGTCTTCAGCGGGTGTTTCCCCGTTGCGGAAGACCTTCGTGGTTACCACGCGTGTTCTTGCTTTGTCGGATGACACGGCAGGGAAGCCTGGCACGCACGCCCCATTCTCACCACCCGGGTTTGGGGACCCTCCTCGTTTTCGCCGCTGAGAGAAAAAGTGTGTTACTTCAGCGGTCGCCTAAGGGCACGCTCGGATGCTGCGGATCCACGCGTCCACCACGTCAACGCCCACCGGATCGACCACGCGGGTGCCGATTTGTGGCATGCGAGTCATTGGGCCAAGAGCGTGCATGCGGAGCGAAAGCACGGATTTTGACGGATCTCCCGGGAAAAGACGCATCGCTCCGCTGACGCCCAGCTCGCCTTTCTGTGGTGCGACGTTACAGATCTGCATGTCCTTGAAGGGCGTTTTGTAGCTCGCCTCAAAGTCAGGCGCAGCGGTGCCGGCACGGTGGCAGTTCGCGCAGTTAGCATGCAGGTAAGAGCGAGCCCGTTCCTCGGCGGTCTTGGTTGTGTCGGAAGGAGTTGGATAAGCGGTAACCCGAGTGGGCGAGCCTTCAAAGGCTCCACTGTGCTCCCAGGTTGAGATTTGATTGGCCTTCACTCCGTTGGGGTAACTGAAGTCAACGTTGAGCTGTGCCATCTCCAAGCCCAGCGAGACACCTGCAGGTGCGGTGTGGCACTGCAAGCACTGCTGACGGCTCGGGAAATGCCAAGTTTGAGCGCCATTGGGGCCCATGACTTGCTTTTCATAGCCGTCGGTATTGGAGTCGAGGAGCATCGCGTCCGTCTGGGCGTCGTTCCACTGATAGCTATAGCCCCACCAATTGTCGCGGTTAACGCGCACCAAGAGTCGCGTCTCCACCATCTTCCCGCCGACCTCAAAGCTCTTGACGAGCACCGTCCCGTCCGGCAGCTCAAAGTGCCCTTCGTCCTCATAGGTGCCGCCGAGCGCCGCGGAACCGCACAACGTCGGGTTCCGCGCACAGTCCTTGACGCGGATCTTGCCACCATCAGGTAACGCCACAAAGCGTCGCTTCACAGCGTTATCGGACCAGAGCGGGCTGGCTAAGCCGTAGGGGATCAGACCTGGGGCTGGTTCTTTGGGGTTGGTCTCAGCCACGCAGCCCGTTTGAGACAGCAATGTTGCCGCAGCGGTGCGCGAAGCAGGAGGCTTACAAGTCTGTCCAGTAGGCCGTGCTTCGAGTCCCCAAGTGGGAGCGCTTCCAGCTTGCCCGGCGCTGCCGCCGCTCGGCGAGGTGTTGCCCAGAGTGCCGCCGCTGCCGGAGATATTCATGTTCGCTGGAGTCGCGCTTTGTACTGAATGGCAACCTAGATTAACGACTAAGCAACCGCCGAGGAGGATGTGCGTTGACTTGAGTTTCACGGGTTCACCAACAATTCCTGTCGCACAGCTTGGAGGGAGGTGCAGGGGTCACGCAATGCCGTGCTCAAGCCGGGCTGAAGAATGAGGTCGCCTCGGATAGCCTTGACGGGCTTCCTGTGAGATATTTGGAGCCTTTTGTTGCAGCCGGACCCTTCATCTTGCAGTGAGTATCAAAAATTCAGAGCCGAAAGGCTCTTTTGGCCGAGCCCGGGGCGCTAGCCAAGCATGATCTGGCAAGAGGGTGTACGCTCGCCGCGCTTTTGCACTGCCTCCTTTTCCGTAGCGTGCGAGGCCCGCCAGCCCCAGGAATAGCTAGAATGACCAATCCGAACGTTAAACGAATGTTGACCGAGGTCAAAGCAACACAACGCCCCCTACCGGCGCGGTCCAGCTGCGGAGTGGTTGCAATCATGGCCTTTGCGAGCGCCTTGGTAGCGAGGCCCGCGCATGCAGATCTCACGGCAGCATTCCAAGCCAAGCTCACGGTGGATCCTGAGTTCGTTACCGGCGCCTCGGGTGCGACCGACATTGCGTTTGCGGCCGACGGCCGAGCCGTGATCACCACGAAGGCCGGAGTTGTGGTGGTGCGGGGCCTGGACGGCTTGAAGATCAATATTCCAGGCAAGTTTGGCAATGTGGATCAGGGGTCTGAGAAGGGGCTCCTGGGTGTTGTTGCTGATCCGACTGCAGCCGACACTTTCTATTTTTACGTCTCGAATGGTCCGAGCGACACGGATAAGCACTACGTTTACAAAGGAACGCTGAGTGCGGCGAATGAGCTCACAGTCGATCTCGCAACTCCCATTGTTGGAGGCAGTGTTCAGGGGGGCCCTGGGCTTGAGGGCCCGCAGAATCACGATGGCGGTGGCCTCGCGATCCACAACGGGCAGCTCTACGTTAGCGTCGGTGATACCGGGTTCAACTCAAGCCCTCCACAAAATAAGTACGGCAGCTGCCTCAACAAGCCGAACGGCAAGATATTGAGAGTGAATCTGGATGGGTCCATCCCCACCGATAATCCGCTGGTTAACGAAACCTCGGTCACCTCTTGCGCTACGCCAACGGGCTCTTTTGCGACTGCAATGCCGGATAAGCGTATTTATGCCTGGGGATTTCGCAATCCGTGGAGGTTCTGGATAGACCCAAAGACGGGCTTGCTCTGGGTTGGCGATGTGGGTGAAGGCAGGCTCGAAGAGATAGACGTCGGCGGCGGTAACCAGCACTACGGGTATCCGTTTCTTGAAGGCTCCTACGATTGGACGCAGAACGGACAAGCGTTTGGCGTTAGCTGCAATACGATAGCGCCGAGCCGGCCGTGCACGGCGCCGGTGTACGACTACTCGCATACCAACAACACGCCGAATGATGCGCCAGATACGAATAAGGCCTCGGTTACCGGAGGGCTAATCCCCGAAGGTTGCGGTTGGAATAAGGTCTTTGATGGCAAGCCCAACTACGTTTTCGCTGACTATAATGCAGGTTGGGTGCGGGCCTTGGAGGTGAACCAGGCTCGTGACGGAGTGACCAATGCCGCGAACCCCACGGCATTCGGAACGTTCACTGGAGGCCCCGTGTCTTTTCGAATGGGCCCGGGTGGTTCACTCTATGTTGTGTTTGTCGAGTCTAATTCAGTTTACAAGTTCACGCCTAAAGATCAGACCGGAGCTGATTGTGGAGTACCCGTCGATGGCACGGGCGGTGCAGCTGCCGTTCCGGGCACTGCGGGTGGTACAGCCAACGCAAGCGGCGGAGCAGCGGCGAATACCGGTGGCACGAGGAACACCGGTGGTGTTGCGAACGCTGCAACAGGTGGCTTGAAGGGCACCTCTGGTGGCGCGGCCGCCACGCTTGGTGGCAGCGACGGCTCTGGAACGGTGGATACCAAGAGAGGCTGTGGCTGTCGGGTTGGAGCACAACCCGGAGGCGCTCTTGCCGGGTTTGTCTCAATCGTAGCGCTGCTCGGTGGGTTTGGGCTGCGCCGAAAACTCAGGGATAGAGCATAGGGACGAGAATGGCGTCACCGAAGCGCCTCTCCCCCGCGCCCCTACCCAAGCTTCCTGGATCGTGATTGTCTGAATATTCAGGCGTGGACCCAAGCGACGATGACCCGCGTTTCATCCAGCGCCTCCGGCGACGGGACGAACATGCGTTCAATGAGCTGGTGCGCATGTATGAGGTGCGCGTGTATCGGCTGGTGTACCGCATGCTGGGGCGTCAGGAGGAAGCCGAGGATGTGGCTCAGGAAGTTTTCGTGCAGGTTTTCCGGGGGATTGAGCAATTTCGGGCGGATTCGAAGCTGGGAACTTGGATTTATCGCATTGCGAGCAATCTCTCCAAGAATCGCCTGAAATACCTCGCACGCCGCCGCTCGAATTCTCAAGATGAGCTTACCGAAGAGGGGGCGGACAACGAGAGCAGCCACGCTCAGGGGTTAACGCTCGGTGAATCAGCTCGCCCTGATCAGCTCGTTGAAGGCTATCAGGTTGAGGCCATCGTGCGCCGCGCCATCTTCGAGCTGGAGCCGGACTTTCGCGAGGCGATTATCCTCCGCGATCTCGAGTGCCTTTCCTATGATGAGATCGGCGCTATCACGGGCCTCACCGAAGGCACCGTGAAAAGCCGCATTTTCAGGGCGCGTGCCCTGCTGAAGGAACGCGTTGAACAAGCTTTGGGAGACAAAATCCGATGAGCGCCGAAGAACACGACGCGCCTGAGTCCGAAGATTTGCAGTCGGAAACCGCTTTTCAGCGTCTGCTTCAGGATGCCATGGCGGAGGAGCCCAAGCCTCGGCTCGACCTTTTGCGCGGTGTGCAGCATCGTATCCGAGAACGAAGCCGGGGCCGTTTCTATGCAGATCGCTGGAGCCTTAAGCGTGTCTCGCCCGTGCTCACTTACCTGGTGACTGCGCTCTTGATGCTCGCCATTCTGGGCATCAGCTATTTCCTATTGCGCCCTATGCTGGAAGCACAAGGCAAGCACACAGCTTCGCCTATTGGATCCAGTGCGCCAACACACAAGTGACGTTGTCCGGGCCGCCGTTATCGTTGGCACCCTGAATCAGCCGATTGGAAGCGGTTGGCAGATCCGGCGAACTCAGCACAACGTCCAAAATCTGTTGATCGGTTAACGGACCGCACAGCCCGTCGCTGCAGAGCAGCATGTGATCCCCAACCTTCGGCACCTCGAAGCGGGTATCCACCTTCACGGTGTCTTTCATCCCCAGTGCGCGCACAATCACATTCTTGTGGGGAAAATTAGCGATCTCTTCTTCGGTGAGATGCTTCATCTTCTTGTAATCGTTGAGCAGCGAATGATCTTCGGTGAGCTGCTCGATGGCTCCGTCGCGAATGCGATACACGCGGCTATCGCCCACGTGCGCCACATAGACGCCATCTTGGACCGCAAACAGAGTGACAAGCGTTGTGCCCATACCGCGTTGTTTTGCGGTGTGTTGTGATTGCTCGAAGATCCGCAGATTGCACAGCTTGATGCCGGTGATCAGACGATTTTCCTCGTAGCCCTTGCTGCGGTCCATCTTGTAGGGCCACGTCCGCTCCGGATCATCCGAGGTGGATACGAAAAAATCCTGCAGGGTATCCACGGCCATCTTGGAGGCCACTTCTCCCGAAGCGTGACCGCCCATCCCATCCGCCACCACGTACAAGCCGTGCTCTGGAAGAATCGCAAAGTTGTCTTCGTTGTGCTGGCGCTTCTTGCCAACGTCGGTCTGCCCAGCGACTTCGATGCGCAGCGGTTGACCGGTTTGAACGCTATGCGTTGTAGTCGTCGAGACGGTCACTAGGCTCATGTTATCTTTCCGTGGCTCGTTCTGACTGTCAACGGCTCGTTCTGACTGTCCTTAGTGGTCGGCGCTCGTGACGCTGCTTCCTGAAGTGTGAGCGAGCAGCCAAATGTAGGAGAGCCTGCGCTTCTTCAAATACTAGGATGCCGAATGCGCCGAAGGGCCGATTTCTCTGACTCCACTCGGACCCGCGACGATCAGGAGGTCGGTCCGGCCCACAAATAACCCTGTAGAAACGACGCCTGGTACCGACAGCAGGCTGCGATCGAGATCCGCGGGGGTGAGGAGCGGAGGCACACTGAGATCGTAGAGGTAATTGCCCGAGTCGGTCAGCACAGGCCCACCATTCTTCTCACGCAACCGCGGAACCCCAAATTCCTTCAGGCGTTCCTGGGTGGTGAGGTGCCCAAAGCAGAGCACCTCGATGGGAACGGGCCATTTCTCACCAAGCAGCCTGCTGAGCTTCGTTTCGTCGACCACAATAATATTCTTGGTTGATGCGTGATTCACGATCTTCTCACGCGTGTGGGCTCCACCTCCGCCCTTGATCAAGTCGAACACATCGCTCACCTCATCGGCACCGTCCACGGAAATATCCAACTGCCACGGACCACTATCCTCGAGCAGCGGGATCCCGAGTGAAGTGGCCAAGCGACGGCTGGCCTCACTCGTAGGAACGCCCACCAAGCGTCTGCCCGCCTTCACTGCGCGAGCCACACCCTCGATAAAATATTTGACAGTTGAGCCCGTCCCGAGACCCACCGCACCGCTCTCCGGCAAGTGCAGCAAGGCTCGCTCTGCAGCTTGCCGTTTCGCATCTTCGAGGTCCATCTCCGAAGCGTAGCGGTCCTTGGCCTCGCCCTCTAGCTTGAGACACGTTCAGCGTTGGCAGCGTGGACAATAGTGCGTCGAACGCTGCCCCAAGACATCGCGGACAATCAGCTGTTTGCACTTGGTACAGGGCTCACCTTCGCGTCCGTACACCAGAAAGGTTTGCTGAAAGCCCCCGCTTTGGCCGTCAGGGTGCAAGTAATCGCTGATGCTCGAGCCACCAAGCTCGATGGACCGATTCAAGATTACGCGAATGTTACTCGCCAGCCGATCAACCTGGACTTTGCTGAGCTCGCGAGCGGCGGTGAGTGGGCGGATTTTTGAGATAAACAGCGCTTCATCGGCATAAATATTTCCAACGCCCGCTAGAACTCCTTGGTCGAGGAGCACCGTTTTTACGGGTGCCGATCGCTTCCGAATCTTCTCGAACAGGTGCTGGCCGGTGATTTCAAGAGCGTCCACCCCGAGCTTCTTGAGCCGAGGCTCCGCAGCGCCGGGTCTGAGCCAGCGAACCTTGCCGAACTTGCGGACATCCCGAAAGAGGAGCTCGGGGCCGCGGTCCGAAAACTCAAACCGAAGATGCACGTGTACATCCAACGAGCCTTTCGTGTCGCGGGTGAGCAATTGGCCTGTCATGCCTAGGTGCCACAACATCTGGCTAGCGTCGTCGAGCTGGCAAATGAGATATTTCCCGTGACGCTCAAGTGAAACAAAGCTGCGCCCAGCCAACTTTTGTTCGAGGAGTTTGGGAGGCGTTAAGAAAAAGTAACTGGGCTTGCCCGTGGTGAGCTTTCGGATCGTGCGGCCTACGAGCAAGGGTCTCAGTTTGCGCCGAACGATTTCGACTTCGGGCAGCTCCGGCACGTTACGGGCTCTCTGCTTTAGGCAGCCCAGGCTGTTTGGGCAGTACGTAGAAAAAATCTCGAATCGAACGCTTTCTCAGGTATTCGTCGTCCGAAAATTCAAAACCGGATGCTAATGCCAGAGCCTTGAGTTTCCCATTGGGATCGTCCTTCTCGAACAATACAAACTTGGGATATGACCAATTCACGTCCATCTGCAAAACCGTGGGCGAGCCAATATGGAGCATGCCGCGAGCCAACACCGGCGCCGTGGTGTGATTCGTGATGGCGAAGAATAAGATCTTTCCGGTTCGGTCGAGCGCCACCGCGGAACGCCGAATCACCGTCTCTCCGTCGAGCGTGGCGCCCCACTTGCGGACATGGGATGCGAGGAGGCCAGGGTGCAATTTGCCATTCTCTGCCATGCATTCGGGCCCTTGGCGGTACCAGACTGCATCCGGAACCGTGGCCCGAAGCGTGGAGAAAGTTCCGATTTTGAAGCTGCCGTCCTCGTAAGCAAAAAGGGCGCAACCGTTGTCCCGCGGGGTCACCAAGCTGATGCCGTCGGTGAACATGCCCCAGCCCCCGTGCTCGGTCATGAACCCCCCGTTGAAAGCGGCGAGCACGCTCGCTTGCTCCGGCTCAGGGATCTTGGCCAGGCGCTGATAGCTTTCAGCCGCTTTGTTGTTAGCCTGAGGCTCCTTGGAGCCGGCGACGAGGCGAACATCCAAACGTTCGAGATCGAGCGCGACGACGAACAGTTCGGCCCAGGAGCGACTCTCGTCGGGGTGCAGCAGCGTCTTGAACATCAAGGGCTGGCGCACGCCACGCGTGAGGATTGGCACCCACTCACCATCGCCAGGGGCCGACCAGGATTGGTGCATCGGACCGACGTCAGTTGGACGAAAGGCTGGGCGATCCTGGCCCACTCGGGCTGCCTCGGCTGCACCCGCTGCACCCGCTCCACCCGTCCCAGCACTTCCAAGCACACTCTTTACTTTTGGAACACCCACGGCGGGCACGCGCCAATACGCTTTGGGTGCCTCGGATCTTCGGCTGAAGCGATTGACGCGATCCTCGATCCCGTAGACGAAATCCTCCAGTGCGGCGACGTTGTCGACTCCGATGACGGAGCGCAGGCTGTTGGCTACCAGCGGACCGGCCCAATCGAACGTGTGAACGGCAACCCAGAGCGCAGCCAGAGCGCCGACGCCGGCCGCGAACAGAATCGACAGCCAGCGGCCCCAACGGCGAGGTGGGCTCGGATTTCTAGAGGAGGTGGGCATGCCGGAAGCTGGGTCGATGGGAGAGCCGGGCTAGCGTAATCCTCGACACGCACAAAGGCCCATTTGTTGGCGCGCTTTCCGCCGGAGTGGGGCCACTCTGGCGCCACGTGTCGCGCCGGGGCAACGGACGACGCTTTTCTGGCTCGCGTGAGCGTGTTCTAACTGCCTGCGATGTGGGCAAGTGCTCGGGCTGCCAGCGTTTTCGCTTTTCTCGCTGCAGTCACGATTGGGCATCGAGCGCGAGCCGAGACATCGGCGCCCAGACCTCAGAGTGTGCAGGCGCCAGAGCTGTTCGAACCAGGCATCGCGGCCGAGGGGCTTGGCCAGCCTATCCAACGCATCGAGGTGGTCAGCGCAGACCCGAAATGGTTCGTCCCTGTGCGCTTGCGCTATGTGAACGTTGGCGAGCGCCTCAGCGCTGAGGTTGCTCGGCGTGCGCTGCGTGAAATCTTGGCTACAGGTCGGTATGCCAGTGCACGTGCCGAAATCGAAGAAATTCCAGGCGGGGTGCTGCTGCGCCTGCGCGTCATCCCACGGCGGATCGTCGCGAGTCTCAAATTGCGAGGGCCGCTGCTCGACGAGGACGAGTTCGCGCAAGCCACCGCGGTAGCTGTCGGCCAAGAAATTGTCTTTGACGATATCCAACGTGTCGCTCTGGACGTTCGAGACTACTACGATGCTCGCGGCTTTCCGGACGCGCGTATTGATGTTCAGGCACTGGATACCGACGACCCGCTGCGCGTGTCCTTGGTGGTTTCCGTTGCGGCAGGCCGCCTGCGCCTGGTGAAGAACCGTGTTTTTCTGGTAGAGCCGCGGGGCAGCGCGCCTGAGGTTGACGCAGTGCTTGAGGGCTATGCACTAGGGATTGGGGATCGTTTGGATGCCCGGCTGCTCGAACAGGCAGACGCGGCGTTGGCTAAAGAGTTGATCGTGCGAGGCTGGCAAGAGGCCAAAGTAAGGCATGAGGTCACGCGCGCTGCATCTTCACTCCGAATCTCCGTGAAGCTCGGTCGCCGTGCGGTTATCGAATTCGAGGGCAATCACAGTTACGACGCGTCGCAGTTGCTGCTTGCTTTGGAGCTTGATACCCGGGAAGACCGGCAACCGGAGAGGCTACGCGAGCGGCTCCGCGATTTCTATGCCCGGCACGGGTTCTGGGACGCGACGGTTGAGCTGCGATTAGAAGCGCGCGGCAGTAATACAGCGACAGCCTATCGCTTTCGGATTGTTGAGGGGGTTCCGCTGCGCGTGGTCGGGCGTCGATACCCCTGCCTGACGGGCGACCGCAGCGCTCCCGAGCTCGACGCTGAAATTGACAGCTTCTTGGTCGAGGATCTCCCCGGACCTGGGCTGTATACAGCGGTTGATTCTCGCACTCTCGATGCGCTGGTGGGTGCGCACGGCGCCAAGAGTTCTCGACCCGTCCCCTACCTTCCCGATCCGATCCGGAGCTACGTTCCGGAGGTCTACGAGCGCGCGCTCAAGCATGTCCAGGGGCTGTATCGTTCGGAAGGCTACCTTTCAGCCACGGTGGGGCCGCTACAACTAATTCGCCGCCGCTGCGCGCCCGGCTCAACACCGACGGCGTGCCGTCCGCTTCCGCTCAAAGTGTCGCTCGCGCCCAGCTGCTCGTTCGACGAACGCGGAGTTCCACTCGAAGAGGCGATGCCAGCCGCCGCTAGCTCCTGCCAAGTCAATCGCACCACCGGCACGTTCTGTGAGGCCTCGGCAACGCTCTCGATCCCCACCAAGCTGGGACCGCGCACGACTTTGTACGATGTTTCTTTCGAAGGAAACCACCGGCTCACGGAGCAGCAGTTGGCTCGAACCGCTGAGGTGACGCTCGGTGACAACGCGTCCCAAGCGCTGCTCGATGCTGCACGGCGTCGGCTATTAGAGCTCTACGCAGAAGAGGGTTTTGCTTTTGCTAACATTGAGGCCAACCTCGATCTCTCTCCCGATCAGACCCGTGCACGGCTTCGCTTCAGCATCATTGAACGCGAGCAGGTGCGAGTTTCTCGCATTGTGATCAAGGGTGCGCGGCTCACCAACGAGAATCTAGTTCGCAGGCGCGTCGCCCTGCGAGCCGGTGAGCTTTATCGTCGCAGCCTGCTCCGTCAAACCGAGGAGCGGCTGGCGACGCTGGGGGTTTTTTCCGCCATCCGTGTCGAATTCGAGGATCCGGATGTTTATGCTCGCGAAAAGGTGGTGGTGGTTGAGGTCAAGGAGCGAATTCCCCAGTATTTGGAGCCGGCTCTGGGTTTCAGTTCAGGCGAGGGGTTTCGCGGAGGCCTCGAATACGGTCACCGAAACCTGCTGGGAGAGGCCGTTCAGCTCACGCTTCGCGGCCGCTTCAACTATTTGCCATCGGGCCTGATCCTGGAAGATGACGTTCGGCGCAAGCGCCCGCCTGGCATTGCTCAGCAGTTGGAGCGAAACATCTCGCTGGTCTTTTTGTTGCCAGAAGTCGGGCTCGGACCACTCTTCGGGCTGAGCTTGGAGGGGATCGATTTGCGTGACAACGCTCGCGACTACGGGCTGGTCAAGGATGCGGGTATTGCCACACTGAATTATCGACCATCGCTCCGGTTTTCCGTTCAAATGGGAGGTGCGATTGAGTTCAATGATGCGACCATCTTTTTTGATGGCAATGCTGCCGCCGAGAAGCAACGCTTGAGCAATTTCATTCGCGCAAATCCTGGCCAGCGCGATCGCTTTCGGGTCCCCGAGGGGCAGACACGCGCGCTTGCGGAGCGCGTGGGATTCAGTTGGGATCGACGCGACGCCCCCCTGGATGCCACCAAAGGCACGCTTATTTCTGCCGACGTTGAACATGTGAGTGCGGTTCCGATCCGAACCGGCAACGCCTCCCCTGTGTCCGTGCCGGTACCCGGTGGCACGGCTGTTCCAGCTCCCGATCCTTTCGAGCCTTCGCGCGGAGATTTTTTCAGGATCACCCAACGCAATGCGGGTTACCTGCGCCTGAAGGACAACGGCCTGGCGTTGGCGCTGAGCCTGGGCTGGGGGGTTGTGGTTCACACAAATAGTACGTCGCAGACTTATCCCGATCGCTTGTTTTTCATGGGCGGCGTGGATTCTCTGCGGGGCTTTTCGCAAGATTCAGTCGTGCCCGAAGATGTGGCGCGCCGCGTAGTAGCAACCGACGCCGAGGTGGCCCAAGCGAGCGGTAAGCTGACGCTGCGTGAAGTGGTGATTCGGGGCGGGGACATCTACATCAATCCGCGCGCTGAGTTGCGCATTCCTCTCACAGCCAGCTTGAAGACGGCACTCTTCGTTGACACTGGGAATGTCTGGACAGCGCCTGTCGAAGTCCTGAAAGCCCCTGCCCTGCGCACCACCGCGGGTACAGGCCTGCGGGTGGCCACACCAATTGGACCGCTCGTTTTTGACTACGGCATCAATCTGGAGCAGCTTTTTGCTCGAGTCGTCCCCGGGTACGAGAATCGCCGGCCCTGGGAGGATTTCGGAGCTTTTCATTTTAGCATCGGTGTGTTCTGACGTGCGCCGAGTGAGCCCGTTCCCCGTAACCCTTTGGGGTCAATTGCGACGTCAGTCGCCACGCTATGCCCTCGGGGTGGGCCTGCTCGGGCTCTACCAGTACTCTCAATACTGGTTTGATACGCGTCTGCAGATCGCTGTCGACGCTGCGACCAAGGGCAATCGCGACCTGGCCTTGACACTCGGGGTGACCATGACATTGGTCGCCCTGGGCGCCTTCTTTGTGCGTGTGTGGTCGCGCGTGGCCATGTTCAACGGCGGGCGAATTGCCGAGTATGAGCTCCGCCAAGCGCTGCTTGAGCGTTTGCATGCTCTCGGTCCGTCATTTTATCGGCGCATGAGCACCGGCCAAATCATGACGCGGGTCACCAGTGATTTGGTGCAAGTCCGCATGCTGCTTGGATTCGCGATCCTGAATCTGGTGAACACAGTGTTTGGATTCATCAGCACCTTCTCGGTGATGCTGGGAATTTCTTGGAAGCTCACCTTAGCGTCCTTGGCGACGCTGCCCCTCTTGACGCTCGTAACGATGCGTTTCTCCCGGCAAATGTTCGGGAAAATGCGTTCCAATCAGGAAGCGATTGGCAAGTTGAGCGAACGCGTCCAATCCAGCATCGCAGGAGTGCGGGTCGTGCGCGCTTTTGGTCTCGAAGGCCGTGAGCAGTCCGAGTTTCAGAAGAATAACCTGGATTATCTGGAGAAGAATCTAAGCCTGGCCAAGCTGCGGGGAGCGATGGGGCCGGTGATGCAGGGCATCACATCCGTTGGGATCCTGATCGTGTTCTGGTTTGGGGGTTATTTGATGCTGAAGGGGGAGATCAGCTCGGGCGGCTTTCTGGCATTCTATCGCGCACTGGCTCGCTTGAGCTGGCCACTCATGGCGCTCGGCTTTTTGGTGGGCTTGGTGCAGCGCGGGCGAGCTTCCTACGCCCGCCTCACAGATATTTATTCGGCGGTCCCCGATGTGCTGGATGGCGGAAAGACGCTTCCCGGTAAACTGCGTGGCCAGCTTGAGGTGAGAGATCTGAGCTTCAAGTACGGAGAAGCTGAAATACTCCGGCACGTCAGCTTTGAATTGCAAGAGGGGGCCTCTCTCGCCATCGTCGGGCGGACGGGCAGTGGCAAGAGCACGCTCGCGATCTTGTTGGCTCGCCTGGAAGATACGCCGCGCGCTAGCGTGTTTCTGGATGGCGTCGACATCTGCGACTTGCCGCTAGCCACGGTGCGCGGCGCTGTGGGCTACGCTGAGCAGACCGCATTTTTGTTCTCGACGACTGCCGGGCGCAACATCGGCTACGTGTTACCCGATCCGGACACGGAGCTTGCGCTCCAGACGATTCGCGAGGCAGCGAAGGAAGCGCGTATCCTCGACGAAGTGCTCGGATTACCGGACGGCTTTGACACGGTGGTGGGGGAACGCGGTGTGCAGCTCTCGGGCGGCCAAAAACAGCGTATTGCGCTGGCCCGGGCGTTCGTGGCCGACGCCAAAATCTTAGTGTTGGATGATCCACTGAGCGCGGTCGATGCGCGCACCGAAACCGCGATTTTGGAGGCCATCGATCGGCAGCGTGCGCGGCGTGGCTTGATCTTGATCACGCACCGCGTAGCGGCGGCAGAGCGATGCGATCAAATCTTAGTGATGGATCAGGGCAGAGTTGTGGAGCGTGGAACGCACGCCAAGCTTGTCAACGCTGGCGGCCTTTATTCTATCTTTGCCGAAGAGCAACGTATCGAACATGAGCTTGAAATCTTGAGTCAGGAAGGCAGCAATGCCGTAGCGGTGGGTACATGACAGAAGTTGCAACCGCCCAATCCAAAGGTCGAGCCGAGGAGAAACTCAAAGCTTTTCACGAGGAGGCCAGCTTTGGGAAGGCCTACGACGGCCGGCTTTTGGCCAAATTATGGCCGTTCGTGCGGCCCTATCAGCGGCTCTTATGGGTCGCCGTGATTGTGATCCTGATCAGTGCGGTTGGCAGTCTGACGCGTCCGCTTGTGATGAAGCACGCGATCGATGAGGGGGTGCTCTCGGGAAATGAGCAGGTTCTGATGAACGCAGGTTTCACGCTGGCATTCATCGCCGTCATGGAGCAAATCCTGCTTTTCGTCCAGACGTATGCCGTCCAGATCGCTGGGGCCAAGTCGATGGCCGATCTGCGAGGCGCGGTGTTTCGCTTCCTGCACGGCCTGCGCCAAGGGTTCTTCGATACGCAGCCCGTGGGGCGTCTGGTCACGCGCGTGACCAACGATGTCGACGCGATTCAGGAGATCTTTGCTTCGGGTGCGCTCAACGCGGTCGGTGATCTGGTCCGGCTGATCGGGATTGTCATCCTGATGGTGATGCTCGACCCAAAGCTTTCCTTGATTGCTTTTGCCGCCACGCCGCTTGTGGGGGCGATGGTGGTGTTTGTTCGCCGCCGCCTGCGCGAGTCTTTTCGAGAAATCAGAGCGAAAACAGCCCAAATGAACGCCACCATGAGCGAGCAAGTGAACGGCATGGCGGTCGTTCAAGCGTTCACGCAAAAGGAAGCGGCGGCCAGGGAGTTCGATAGAATCAATGTGATCTATCGCGACGCGAACGTGCGGGCCATCAAGTATGAGTCGATGCAAGATGCCGCCATCGAAATGGTCGGTGCGGTGTGTCTAGCCTCGATCATTGCGGCGCTCGGCTATCACTCAGTCAGCTTTGGGACTATCGTGGCTTTCAACGCCTATCTGCTCATGTTCTTTGAGCCGATCAGCGCGTTGGCCCAGCGCTACGTGGTACTCCAGAGCGCGATGACGGGCGCGGAGCGAGTCTTTTCGTTGCTCGAGGTTGAGGCAACTGATGCCCCCAAGCTGCCCAACAGCACCGAGCCTTCTGATAAGAGTGCCGCTTTCTCGCTCGAAAACGTGGTGTTCGGATATAAGCCTGAACGGCCAGTGTTGCACGGTGTTAGCTTCTCGGCCAAGCGCGGCGAAAAGCTGGCGCTCGTGGGCCCCACGGGTTCCGGGAAGACCACCATCGCTTCGCTGCTGCTCCGGCTCTACGACATTCAGCAGGGTTCAATCTTTGTGCAGGGCCGCGATGTTCGGGGTTTTTCTCGCGAAGAACTGCGCGCGAACTTTTCGGTGGTGCCCCAAGATGTCCACCTCTTCCCGGGCACGATCGCTTCGAACATCGCGTCGGGCGAACCGGATCTCGCGCGTGTGGAGAAGGTTCTGCGCCAGCTCCAAGCCTGGGATATGCTCGCCTCTCGGCCTTTGGGGATCCAGGCTCGCATTGAGGAGCGGGCGACCAACTTTTCCGCCGGGGAGCGCCAACTGATCGCGTTCGCAAGAGCGCTGTATCGCGATGCACCGATCGTGATTCTGGACGAAGCCACGGCCAGCGTGGACAGCGATACGGAGTCACGCCTGCAGCAGGCGGTTGAGGAGTTGCTGAAGGATCGAACGGCACTCATCATTGCGCATCGCCTGAGCACTATTCGCGCTGCGGATCGCATCGTGGTCTTCCAAACGGGCCGGGTTGTCGAAAGCGGCTCGCATGAAGAGCTGCTGCGCCACGGGGGGCTTTACGCGAAGTTACACTCGCTGCAATTCGCTAAAGATCACATCGAGCCCCGAGGGGCCACTCCCGCGTCCACTCGGACATAAAAATCCGCGCAGGTATCATTTCTGATGCGAATCACGTTCGCATCCACGGCTTCAATCAAGGCCTCATTGCCAGCTGCGAGCGAGAATGAGCTGTTGTACTTGAGCGGCTCTTCCCGAAAAGCCAAAAAAATCCCAAGCTGAGTCGGCACCTGACCCAAGCCGTGTGGGAACTCATAACGGCGCCCGGGAGGGAACACCAAGAATGGCTCATCAAATCCGTTGCTCTCGTAGCGCGAGAGCGTTAGATCCGTATGGCCACCAGTAAAACGCACGGTGTCTTGTGAACTGCCGCCCGTATCACACGTCGAACTACAACCGACCGCCGAAATCGAAAACACGCTGAGCAGCAGCAACCAGAGCACTCCCACCCAACGCTGCACCTGAGATTCACGGCAGTTGGCGGAGAAAAGCAACACAGCCCCGCTAAGCTATCCCCGTTCTGCTACTCGAACCAGCCCTGAACGACAGCGCGTTCGCCTAAGACGGCCAGCACATCTTCGGCGCGGCCAATCTCGCGCGCGCTGAAAGGCCGAAAAATACGGCCGACTTCGACCAACACCACGAGCGCTCCGTGCACAAAGAGTGGGATCATCGCCATACCGCGCAGCCCTACTGCTGAACGGCCGAGCCTACCTGCGATGTGGCGACCGACCTCGCCGGGCTCGGGCTCAACAATCACGGTGCGATTGGCGCGTGCCGCACTCAGCGAGGGGTCACCCTCCATCAGTTTTTCGCCCAGCAAATGCTCAGTGCCAACGCCATGCGTGTACATCGTGATGGTGCTGCCGAGATCCATTCTGACTCGATGCAGGAGCGCCAGGTCTGCTGAGACGGCCTTGGCCACTGTGGAGAGCGTGAGTGGCAAGGCTGCCTGCAGTGTTTCGGCATGACTCAAGACACCGACGGGATCAACCGCGCTTTGCCGAGTCACGCTGTGCCCTTCGTGCCGATAAGGCTTGGGCTGGCCAGACACCATCTGCTCACGGCTCGGCGGAGGAGGAGGATCGCTGAGCGGCCCTGATGCGCGTGTTTCCAACTGAGAGCTGATTTGCGCCAGCTCATTGATCGTGAGCTTCAAGCCCTGGCTGCTCAGGCCTTCGATGTCGTCGAAACCCCGCCAGACGTTCCAGGTTTCATGCCGGACCAGCGAGCCCGCAGGAATGCGCCCACTCACAACACCATGCGTGAGGACTCCGAAGGCGATGGGGCCCACGACCACCACGCCGTTGGTAACAAACCAGCGGTCAGGCAATTGTTCGTCGATAGCGACTAGCCCCATGAATGTCTCTCAGAGTTCAACGTTGGTGGTGAAGCAGGCAACAATGAAAGGCAAGGAAGGTCTGCACCATACACACGCCTACACTTGAGCACAATCGCGAACTGGCCAACACGCTCGATTCCAAACCGAAACCGCCCTTGGACACCCTCGGACACCCCGTTCTCTTGGAGTGCTGCTACTCAGCGCCTACGCTCAGAGCGATTGTTAATCGCTCTTGTAGGGATGTACTGAATTTCTGGAATCCATCTGAGATGAAAACTGGGCGTGTGTGGCTGGTGGGGGCAGGGCCTGGGGATCCGGGGCTCATTACGGTGCGTGGGCTCGAAGTCCTCACGCACGCCGAGGTCGTGCTCCACGACGCCTTGGCTCACCCTGCCCTCTTGGGCGTGTGCCCGAAGGCAGAGCTCGTAAACGTTGGTAAACGCTATGGGCGTTTGAATCCGCCGCAAGAGTTGATCACCGAACAATTGATTTCCTTAGCGCGCGCAGGGAAACGCGTCGTTAGGCTGAAGGGTGGAGATCCGCTCTTGTTCGCGCGCGGTGGCGAAGAAGCTTTGGCACTCGCGGAAGCTGGCATTCCGTTTGAGATCGTGCCGGGTATCTCCTCGCCCGTAGCAGCGAGCGCCTACGCAGGCATTGCGCTCACGCACCGCGAGCTCTCTTCGAGCGTCACGTTTATCACAGGTTCCGATCGCGAAGGCGTGGAGTGGTCGCCCGAGTCGTGGAAACGCTTGGCCACTGCGACGGACACGCTGTGCATTTTGATGGGTATGCGGAGGATCGAATCCATCATGCAGGCACTGATTGAAGGCGGGCGAGCGGGCTCGACACCCTGTGCGGTGGTGCATTGGGGTGCGCGTCCGGAGCAGCAGGTGGTGATGGGAACCGTGTCCACAATTGCGGAGCGCGTGCGCGAAGCGAACGTCGCCAATCCTTCGGTGATCGTGGTGGGTGAAGTGGTGCGCTTGCGCGAGAAAATGCGCTGGTTTGACAATTTGCCGCTATTTGGACGCCGGATTTTAGTGCCACGCGCTGTGGAGCAAGCTGAGGCTACAGCGCGTGCGATTCGGGTGCGAGGTGCGGAAGCCATCTTGGCGCCGCTGATTGAGATCCACGAACCGAGAGCCCCGGAGCTGATTGAGGCCGCTTTCGTCGCGCTTGAGAGCTTCGATTGGCTGCTCTTTACGAGCGCCAACGGCGTTGAGAAATTCTTGACGCGCTTGTTGAGCAGTGGCCGCGATGTTCGGGCACTTGGGTCGCTCAAAATTGGCGTCGTCGGTGCGAAGACCGCCGCGAGCTTGCGACAGTTTGGCTTGGTTGCCGATCAGATCGCCGATAGCTTCACGGGCGAAGATCTGGCACGCGCACTTCTCGCCCAAGGGGGAGTGCAGCGTGTGCTGTTGCCGCGAGCGCGTGTGGCCAGAGAAATGTTACCCGAGATGCTACGTGCTTCTGGCATCCACGTTGAGGTCTTGCCGGTGTACGAGACCGAGCCGGTTGCTGCGGATAAGCTTGAGTGGTTGAAGTCTGAATTTCGCGCACGGCGGGTGGATGTCGTGCTGCTCACTTCAGCCTCAGTGGTGGATTCGTTGGTCGAGGCGCTGGGCGCCGAGGCGCACGAGCTTCTGGGGCACGCCACTCTCTCAGCGATTGGCCCGGTGACTCTCGATCAGGCTCGCGAACACGGGCTGAACGTGCCGATTGTGGCCCAGCTGCACACCGTGGAAGGCTTGCTCGACGCTGTTGAGGCGCACTTCTCGGCGTGAGTGGTGTGGTGCCCAGCGCTCCAAGCGTCAACGCGCCGGGAACTCTCCCCAAGTGCTCCCAAACTTGTTCGTGACCACTCTCAAAGTCGAACCCAGATAGTAAGCATGCTTACTATCTTCCAAGGAACGAAAAGGGCAGCTCACCTAACCGAAGGCTTGCCGCTGGATCACGGAGCTCCGCTGAACTAGAGCGCGACTCGGACTATCAGAAACTTGTTGTTGTCTTTGAGGGTCGTGATTTCAGTGAAGGACTCGACCTCACCCAGCTCACTCTTAAGAGTGGTCAGCCTGGTATGCTCGGTGGCGATATACAGCGTCTTCTTCCCACTGTTGCGGCGTGCGTTCAGGTAATTCTGGAACGCTTTGCCGGTGGTGACGAAGGCTGCGAGCTGGTTGCCGGTGTAGAAGTTCTCGCCTTTCCAATTCATCTGGTAGGCCACGAGCGGCTCTTCGGGTCCCTTTCGATGTTGGTAGTAGGCGGCAACCGTCGAGCGTTGGCCCCAATGCTGAGCGGTTTCAGTGAGGTAAATATTGATGCCAAATGCTGCCCACATGAGGCCAAGCGCGCAGAACAGAACGAAGGCCTGCGCCTGAATGCGCTTCACGCAGCCGAGCAATCCGACACCCACGAGCGCCGCTAGAAAGGTCCGAAGTGGCAATGAGAAATCGAGGCTGGCTGGCCACGCACGGTCGTAAATATAGGTAAAAAGCGCGATGATTCGCGATTGCCCCTGCACGTCGCCGGGGACGCTCAGGACCAGGTCGCGCCCTGCGGCAGCTAGCACCGCCGCTCCGGCCAAGATGATGGCGCCTGAGTAGGCTCCGCCTTGTTCGAGTTCCGGGTCTTTTGGATCCGAGTCAGGCGGGCGAGGTGCGTTTCTGCACGCCAGGTAAAATGATATGGCGCTTGGGCACAGCCAAGCCAACGACGTTGCCCAATCAATGCCCTGAGCTGAAGCTTTCAGCTCAGGCACTCGACCCAGCCAAGAACCCTCAAATAAGCACCCCAAACCTCCCAGCAGACACAGCGCACACATTCCGAGAAAGCCGTAGTAAGCCCAGGCACGGCGGCCGCTGGGAAGTGCGCCGGTAAGCAGCGGAGCGAAGGTGAGTGCCGTTAACACGGCGATGGGAGGAACTGCCGGCAAGATGTAGTGGTGAAACTTCGTGAGCGTGAGAGAAAACACACCAAAGGCACAAAAAAACCACAGATAGAAGAAAACGAAGGCTTGGCTGCGGGCGTCCTTCGCCTCAGAGCCTGACAGGATCTTGACGCCCAAACCCACTGCGGCCAGCCCGCTAAAGGGGAAGAGACCATAGCCCAGCTGCCAAACGTAGTAGCGAAATGAAAGGTCCGTGTTGGCGTTGGTGTCGTGAACGTGCACAAAGGCACGTCGATACATGTCGTGCCAAAACAGGCGCTCGGTGAAACCCGACCCGTGCCGCACGACCATCTGCAAGATCCAAGGGAGCGTGATGCAGCCGATGAGCAGCAGCAGCGCTGGAAAATCACACAGCTTGAGCAAGCGGATTCGACCTGTCACCAGCGCAAAGGCAATCAAGGTTGCCACTGGAATGACCATTCCAGGCGCGCCTTTCGCCATCACACTCAGAGCGACAGCTACCCAGGCAAACAAGAACAAGAGACGCTGTTTGCCCCGCTCGTTCCGGAGCGCCCACAGCAGGTAGCCGAGCAAGCAGAGCCAGGCTAAGCCCGAGAGTGCGGGTTGCGGCGCGGAGAACAGCGGGTAGCTGATGTGGCAGGCAGAATTGCCAGGTAACCCGCAGTTACCGCCACCGGAACCTGAGGTGAAGACGTCGAGGTGCCAAGTGGCGCGCCAGGCTGCCCAATTGAGCGTGATATTGCGCGAAATCAAGTAGAGAGCCTGGGGCAGCACCAGCCCCATCAACAAAAGAACCAACCCCTGAAACCAAGAGAACTCGAAACGGTAGGCGCCAACACGGAGCCAAACGCTCTCAACCCGCTCGTCCTCGCGCGTGTTCACCGCCAGTAGCAAGAGTGCCATCGCAGCCACCAACGGCGCCACGTAGACCATATCGGTGACCGCTTGGCGCGCCAACAAATACCAATACGGCATGCTGGAAAGCATGAGCGCGCTCAGCAAGCCCGTTGTCTTCCCGAAGCTCCGGCTGACGGCTTTATAAAGTAGGTAGACGGCAAGCAGGGCAAACAGAAAAACGGGGAAGCGCAGCGCCCACTCAGGCTCGGCTAAGCTGCCAGCTTGGAACAGCATCTGATCTGGTAGAAAACGCACACCAAGGGCCGAGAAACTCAAGCCCTGCAGCCAAAAGCTCAGCACCGGCTTCGACCAAAACCAGCCACCCTGCGCCCACCACAGACTGATCCAGTCATCTCGGGTTAACATCTCACGGGCGACTTCGCCGTAGTGGGTTTCCCAAGGATCGATCAGCGAAAATTTTCCGAGCAATGGCAGGTGGAGGAGGCTATTAACGAGCACCAGCCAGAAGCCTCCGCGCGAAAAGAGCCCGAAAGCGTGCCGACCCGTGCCCGTCTGAAAGTGTCGCATCAGCCCAAAGCCCGCGACCACGCAGCCCATGAAACTTGCCGTGAGTAGCAAGCCAGCGAGCGCGAACGGGCTCGCCAACGCACCCGAAACGGCAGCCCGCAGCGTGAGGAGCAGCGCGAGGCAAGCCAACAGCAACTGCGCAACAGGCCAGAGCAGGCGGCTGGCTTCCACCACGTGCGCGGTTGATGGGAGCAGGCTCGCCTGAAGCTCAAGCTCTTGAGCTGTAGCTGAGTTTCCCAAACGACCGAGCAGCTTCAGCGCCGCGAGCGTCGCCAGCAGGATTGAGACGAGTCCGACTGGAAGGCTCGCCGCCTGGTGCCCCTTCTGGCACATGAGCGCCAGGCTCGGCAGACACGCAACGAGCCATAGAGCCATTGCCACTAGCCCACCCGCTAAGGGTGAAGGCGTGACGCTCGCTGCTGGCTCACGGGGTGGAATTGGGGCCAAGCGCTCTAATCGGCGGAGACAACCCGATCGCGTCCGCCATGCTTGGCGCCGTAAAGCCTGCGATCCGCGATGGCAATCAGCTCGGTGCCGAGGGGCTCCTTGCATTCGACGAGCGTGGCGCAACCGATACTCACCGTGATCTTCACCGTGTGCTCACCCGTCTGGATGTTGAGGTCCGCCAGCTTTTTTCGGAGGCGCTCTGCTGCGAGTGCGGCCCCTTCAAGATCAATATCTCGGAGGATGACCGCAAATTCCTCACCTCCGTAGCGCGCGAACACATCCTCGCTGCGGATCATCTCGCGCACGGCCTGGGCCACTTCGACGAGAACCGCGTCTCCTGCTGGATGGCCATAGGTGTCGTTGACCTGCTTGAAGTGGTCGAGATCAAACATCAACAGCGAGACATCGGTGCGATGCCGCCGGGCATACGAAAGCTCGGCATTCATGTGCGATTCGAAGTAATCCCGGTTGCGGGCGCCAGTGAGTGGATCGGTAACGCTCGCGGAATAGAGCTGCCGGAGCATCTCTTCTTGATCCTCGTCAGCGAGCGAGTAGCGAAAAACAACAGCTGGCCCGAATTGAATCACGTCCCCGTCGTTGAGCAGGTGGCGCTTGATGCGTTCACCTTGAACAAACGTTCCATTCGCGCTCTCAAGATCAGAGATCAGGTATCCCTCGGGGGTTGGCAAAATTTCCGCGTGCTTGCGGCTGATGCCACTATCGTTCAGCCACAGCTCCATCTCTTGGCTGCGCCCGATGCGAAAAGGTCGTGATGTCAGCCGGATCACTTGACCGAGCTGCGAACCACGAACGCCGAGTAACAGATGCCGGTCAGCTTGCTTGGGGCTACGCGCGCCACCAAGATCGCTCAAATTGACTACAGCTGTCCGCTCGTCCGCTCCCGAACCGGAAAAATCGCTGAAATCCCTACCAGACGCCATTTACTGAATCTTCTCAAATCTACCATACCGACGTAGACGACGCGATGGTGGAAGTCTCAGTTGGTGAGCGGCGAGCGATTTTGGCCAGAGACCCTGCGTCGCCTTTGTGGCGTCCACGTAGCAGCTTGTAGGAGCTTTTTGAGCCAATCAGCTTGAGCTAGTTGAGTTCAACCAGGAGCTTTACCGCTGCAATCAGGCTGGCTCGCTGGCTTTTTAAGGTTTCGAGTTCGGCTTGTGTCGCCTCGACCACGTCAGGGGGCGCGTTCTTCAGGAAGTTGGCGTTGGTGAGTCGTGCGTCGAGACCGGCAATATCACGCTCAGCTTTCTTTAGTTTGCGGTCGAGCCGAGCTTCTTCTTTGGCTGGATCTATCAAGCCGCGCAGGCCCACGAGCACTTCGACGTTGCCGGCAACAGAGGTGACAGCTCCGGCTGGCCGCGGAGATTCGGGTGCAACCCATTCCGGCGCGCCTTCACTCCTCACAAACCATTCAACGAGTGCGCTCTGGGCTTCGAGCAAACATCGGCTCTCCGGATCGTGAGTGCGCAGCTGGAGCGGCACTTTTGCGGACTTCTCCAACTCGTGATCACTCCGAATCGTGCGCGCGGCAGTGATCACCGACGTGAGCAGGCTAACCTCGCGCTCGGCATCCGAGTCTAACGGGCCATCCTCGCGTGTTGGAAACGGTGCCAAGGCGAGGCAATGCGGGCGGCCCTCGGGGCGCGGCACGCGTTGCCACAACTCTTCGGACAAGAAGGGTGCAAACGGATGAAGCGCGCGCAAGGCACCTTCGATCACGTGTGCCAACGTCTGTCGAGTTTCAAGCTGTTCGGCGTCCGTGCCAGTGATGAACAGCGCCTTGTTGAATTCAAGATACCAATCACAGAGCTCGTCCCAAATGAAATGATAGAGCACCGAAGAGGCTTCATCGAGCCGAAAGGCATCGATACTTCGGGTCGCTTGTTCAGCGACGGTTCCAAGCCGCGAGAGGATCCAGCGGTTCACCAAGTGTGTGGGGCGAGTCGGCTTCTGCTGTGGGAGCTGGCCTTCAATGTGCGGTAGCGAGAAGCGCACTGCGTTGTAAACTTTGTTGCAAAAGTTGCGGTAGCCCTCGATGCGCTTTGGCGAAAGGCTGATGCGCTTGGCCTGCGGTGAGTAGCTGCAGAGTGTGAGACGAATCGAGTCCGCCCCATAGGCTGGGAAGCCTTGCCCCATTTGCGCAGTTGAAGGGTAGGCCTTCTTGAATTTCTGGAGTGCCTCGCTGAGGGGCGCGCCCGGGAGGGTTCGCTTGGCGACGTCATCGAAGTTGGCGCCGTGGATCAAATCCAAAGGATCGAGCGTATTGCCCTTCACCTTGCTCATTTTCTCTCCCGTTTCGTCGACCACCATGCCGTGCAAGAGCACGCGTCGAAAGGGAACCTCGCCGGTCAGGCGGAGGCCGAGCATCAGCATGCGCGCCACCCAGAAGAATAGAATATCGTAGCCCGTTTCGAGATCGCTCGTGGGGTAGAAGCGACGGAGATCGGGCGTGTTATCAGGCCAGCCGAGCGTGGAAAATGGCCACAGCCCACTTGAAAACCAAGTGTCGAGCACGTCCGGATCTTGGCGCAACTGGGCGCCTCCACAGCTTTCACAGGCGCTCGGAGCGGCCTCTCGAGTTACCGTGATGTGCTGGCATGCGTCGCAGTGGAAGGCTGGGATCTGGTGCCCCCACCAGAGTTGGCGCGAGATACACCAGTCTTGAATGTTGGTGAGCCAGTGTTCATACGTCTTCACCCATTCTGCCGGAACAATCTGGGTACGGCCGTCGCGCACCGCGGCTAGCGCGGGCTCAGCAAGCGGCTGCATCTTAACAAACCACTGAGTTGAAATCATTGGCTCAACGATGCTGCGACAGCGCTGACAGCGTGGCACCTGGAGCTTGTGGGATTTTTCGCCGCGCTCCAAGCCGAGCGCTGCCAAGGCGAGCTTCACTTCTTTACGCGCTTTGGCCACGGTGAGGCCCGCGAAGCGCCCGCCTGCTTGGTTCAGGGTGCCATCGAGATTGAGGATGGAAATCTCTTCGAGGCCGTGGCGTTTGCCGGTAGCAAAGTCGTTAAAATCATGGGCTGGCGTCACCTTCACGGCGCCCGTGCCAAACTTCATGTCGACGAGCACAGCGTCCGTAATGATGGGGATCTCCCGCTCCACCAACGGATGCTTGAGCTTCTTCCCGTGCAAGTGCAGGTACCGAGGGTCCTCGGGATGAACGGCCACGGCCGTGTCCCCCAGCATGGTTTCGGGGCGAGTGGTCGCGACGATCACTTCCATTTTCTCGGAGCCTGAGTTTGCGTCGATCACTTCGTAGGCGAACTCATACAACTTGCCGTCGGCTTCCTCATTCTCCACTTCAAGGTCACTCAACGCTGTGCGGCAATCACTGCACCAGTTGATAAGCCGCGTTGCGCGATAGATGAGCTTATCTTCGTAGAGCCGGACGAAGGCTTCACGCACCGCTCGCGACAGATCCGGATCCATCGTGAATTTGACGCGCGCCCAATCAGCGGAACACCCGAGCACGCGCATCTGCTCAACGATGCGATTGCCACTTTGCTCTTTCCACTGCCACACGCGCTCCACAAAGGCTTCGCGGCCCAAATCATGTCGAGATTTGCCTTCTTGACGAAGTTGGCGCTCCACCACCGTCTGGGTTGCGATCCCAGCGTGGTCCGTGCCCGGCTGCCAAAGCGTGTTGTAACCTTGCATGCGTTTGTGACGCACGAGCACGTCTTCCAGCGTGCCCATCAGGGCATGCCCCATGTGCAGGGAACCTGTAACGTTCGGTGGCGGTAGCGCGATCACGTACACGGGGCGCGTGTCGTTCGGATCTGTGCCAGCCGCAAACACGCCCTGGGCCGTCCAATAGGCGTACCAGCGGGGTTCAACGTCGGTGGGGTCGTAGACCTTCGGCAGCTCGTGCATCGGGGCGCACCCTAACGCTCGAACTCGGGGCTCGCAACGGAGCTTAGAGCTGTGCAGTCAGGCGGTCGAGCTCTTCGCGGATCATCGTTTCGGCGAGTGTTGGGACGACCTCCCAAACCGCTTGTTCCACAATTTCGCGCGAGAGAGCCAGCACGGCATGCACCTGATCCGAAGTGAGCCCAAGCGAAGCTAGCTTGCCAGCCAGGTCAGAGCCGCCGCCGCCGCCGCCGTTTGCGGCTGCAGCGAAGACGGCGTCTTGTGCCGCTGGCGCGAGCCCCTGCGTGGTGACCGGGGAGGCCGGGCGCTGGACAGGCACAGCGCTGGGCGGGCGCTGCTCTAGTGCGGAAGGCGGAGTTCCCGTGGTGAGCGTTGGGGTACGTAGGCGGGGCGCGTCAGCCGCTGGAGCTGTAGACGCATCTGGTGCCCCAGCAGTGGGCGTCCCGTAGGAGAGGGTTTGCGCACGCGGGCGTGCTGCGACGCTGGCGGTCGTGGTGCTGGCTGCCATAGGCGCCACGGGTCGCGAGGCTGCTTGGGGTCGACCGGCGGAGAGGCTCTTCACGCGATCCAGCAGCTGCTGCGTGTCGAAAGGCTTGTCCATGAAATCATCTGCCCCGACTTGAGCGCCGCGGGTGCGATCATAGGGCTGATGCTTGCTGGTCAGCAGGATGACCGCGATACCTGGTGCGGCAGTCTTGATCTGCTGACACAGCGCGTACCCGTCGCCGCCCAGACCCGCATCGATCAACGCCAGCTGGGGGCGGTCCGATGCGAGCTTGTTCATCGCCTCTGCAGCGCTTGCCGCTGTAACGGTCTGGTAATCGTCACCTGAAAAGGTGATTTCGAGGACTTTCCTCATGGTGTTGCTGTCGTCGACGGCAAGCAAAGTCGTGGCCAAGTGTCCTCCGGAGCGCTTTCAGTGATCTTAGGTTAATATTTCCCCGAAAAATTAATCATCGGCGGCCAGCCCTAGCCTTGTCAAGGCGCTACCCCGTCGGGTTCCGCGGCATTTGACCGCTGGGCCCCTCCCGGCCCACATTCATATAAATGCCCTCCACAGATCTCAGCAGGCGCGGTCGGGCAGTTCTGTATGCGGTTGTCACTGAGTTCATCGCCACCGGAGAGCCAGTCGGAAGCCGCACCCTCGCCAAAAAGCACGAACTCGAGTTGTCGCCGGCCACCATTCGCAACGTGTTGGCAGACCTTGAAGAGGCGGGCTTTCTCCAACAGCCCCACACCTCTGCCGGCCGGGTTCCCACGGAAGCCGCGTTTCGTCTTTATATCAATGCCTTGATGCAAGTGCGTGCGCTCCGACCCAATGAATCACAAAAGATCGCCCAACGTTTCGAAGAGATGGCCCCTGAGGCGGATATTCTGCGTGAAACCGGCAGGCTCTTAGCCGAGCTGAGTGGGGCGGCGGCAGTTTTGGTCCGCTCGCGGACTGACAGTCGAGTGGTGGTAAAAATGCGTTTCATTCCCACGCGCCCGACGGAACTGCTGAGCGTTATCGTTTTTTCTGACGGCTCGGTCGAAAACAGGTTTGTAACTTTTGACGCCGCGCTCAGTGAGCAAGATCTCGAGCGCGTCCACAACATGCTGGAAGAGGCGTGCTCGGGTCGAACGCTGGCCGATGTAAGGGATTATGTTCTAGCCGGCGTGCTGAACACGCGCGACGCGCTTCTGAGCCTACGGCAGCTCGGTTACTCGCTAGCGAAGCTCGCGCTCGAGGGCACAACAACCAGCGTTGAAGTGGTGATTGAGGGACAATCGCGACTCTTGGAACAACCCGAGTTCCGAGACGGTGATCGCGTGCGCGAACTGGTCCACGTGCTGGAAGACCGCCAAAAGCTGGTGACGCTTCTGGATCGAACGCTTGGAGCGAGTGAGGTCCGGGTTTTCTTGGGTCAAGAGACAGCTGACGCGGTCGGGTGCCCGGTCAGCTTGGTGGCCGCACCGTACCTGGCTCAAGGGGGCCATCCAGGAGGCGCTGTGGGAGTTTTGGGGCCAACCCGCATGGACTACCCATCGGTAGTTCCGTTAGTCGGCGCCACGGCCGCCGCCATGAGTCGTCTGTTGGGGAAGAATCGCGACGACAGCTGACTTAAGCCCGCCCCGACCGATACCATAGCCAGATGGCAAGTTCGGCAAGCGTTCGCGACACCGTGCAAGCGACGGACGAAGTGATTCGACTGTTGGTAGCGGGTGAGCCCAGGCAGGCTTTGTGTTGGGCGGCGCCACTCGCCCAGCTCGACCCGGCGCACCCGGTGCATTGGTTCCTCTTGGGCTGTGCGCTCGGCAAGCAAAACCACGTCAGCCAGGCCATCACAGCGTTGGGGCTTGCGGTCGACCGCGGGTTAGCGACCAGTAACTTGCCCGTTGCCATCGCCGCGTGTGAACGGCTGCGCGAGTTGGGTGCTGACAATGCCGGCAGTGTTGAAAGGCTGGCACGAAGCTTTGCCAAAGATTCGAAAATTCTCGGCGCTCGTCCGGATGCTCCGCCCTCGTTGCCGGGCCAGCGAAGCCAAGTTTCTCCGCTGCCGGAGTCTACGAAGGAGGTGGAGATCTTGGCGCTAGTGAATGCCGCGATGGAGCGAGCGTCAGCCTTGATTGACGCGAGTGCCGTTTCGGAGCAGCCGTTGTTCTCTTCGCTCGGGGTCAAGGCCTTGCAAGCGCTGCTCGGTGCTTTCAGCGTGCAGCTGATTTGCAGTGAAGATGTGCTGATCGAACAGGGTGCGCCCGGCCAAGAAGCCTTTGTGCTGGCGCGCGGAGAGCTTGAAGTGGTGCGCTCCACCGAAACGGAGCGTGTGGTCTTGGCCCGGCTGGGCAACGGCACTTTATTCGGCGAGATGGCGTTGCTCTCGCGCACGCCCCGTGCGGCCAGTGTTGTCGCTTCGCGCCCCTGCATTGTGCTTTCTGCTACGCGCGGCGATCTGGATGCGTTGGCCGAGAAGGAGCCAGAGCTAGGGCAAGCACTGGCGCAGTTCTGCCGGCAGCGGATGCTTGATAATTTGCTCAGAACAAGCGGGATACTGCGCGCAGTGAGCGCGCAAGAGCGCACCAGCCTGATTGAACAGTTTGAGACTCAAACGCACGAAGCAGAAACGCTCCTCATTGAGCAGGGGCAGCAATCCGAGGGATTGTACCTGATCGCTTCGGGGGAGGTTCAGGTCTGGCATCGGGAGGCCGATGGCGAGGTGTTGATAGCGACATTGGGGCCTGGGGAAGTCGTGGGAGAGGTTGCGCTCGTGCTCAGACGGCCCGCGACGACGGACGTACGGGTGTCGCACCCGAGCGTGCTCTTACATCTACCCCGTGAGCGTTTTTTGGAGGTGATCAAGCATCATCCGCAGCTCTTGGCAGAGCTGTATGAGGTTGCCGTGCGCCGCGACGAGGAGACATCGAGCATCGTGGCCGAGCAGGCCAGCGACGCTGACGACTGCATTCTCCTCTGAGGCATTCAAGCCCTTCCAAGCTCCCGTCTGGGCTCTTGACCAGGCCCAGCCTGGCCGCTAAGCCGGCGGCATGCAGCAAGCTTTCTTTAGGCTCGTACTGGGTTTGGCGCTCACTCTCGTCACCGTCGTTTTGCCACGCGGCGCATTCGCTCAGACCAAGATCGCCGTCGTGGACACGCAGCGCGCCATCATGGAGACCGAGGATGGCCTCCGAGCGAGCGCCAACCTGAAGAAGCTTTTTGAAAGCAAGCAGCGCGAGCTCGACGGCAAGCAGACCGATCTCCAGAAGGTGCGGGAAGATATCGAGAAGCAGCGCTCAGTGCTTTCAAAAGAAGCCTTCAGCAAACGCCTCGAAACCTGGCAGCGCGACATTGTCCAGCTGCAGAGCGTGTTCGTGCAATACCAGAAGGACATTCAAGCGAAGCAGAGCGAGCTCACTCAGCCGGTCTTTCAGAAGATCATGGGGCTCATCCGGCGCCTGGCTTCCCAAGAAGGCTTCGACATGATCGTTGACAAGCAAGCCGTGCCGTACGCGCGCACTGATCTCGACGTGACGGATCGTATCATCGCCCTTTACAATCAAAGTGCGCCGGCGCCCGCGCCTGACTCCAAGCCAGCGGCTAAGGAGAACGCCAAGTCCGGCAAGCCTGGTAAGACCGAAAAGGCCGAGAAGCCCGAGAAGCCCGACGAGAAGAGTGCTCCGGTCAACGCTCCCGCAGCAGCTAAGCCCGCTCCTAAGCCCGCCACGCCGCAAAAATAAGTTCACCGCCCGAGCTAGCGCCGCTTTTCAATATGGCGACCAAGAAAGCCGTCAAGCTAGAGATCTCACGCATCCTTGAGATCTTGCCGCACCGGTATCCCTTCGTGCTGGTTGATCGCGTCACGGAGGTCACACCGGGCGAAAGGATCGTCGGGCACAAGATGGTGAGCAGCAACGAGCCTTGGTGTCCTGGGCACTTTCCGGGAAAGCCCATCATGCCAGGCGTGTTGATTCTGGAGGCTTTAGCTCAGATTGGCGGGATCCTGGCGTACGCCTCCGAGCCCTTTGATCCGAGCCGTAGCCTGATGTATTTCTTGGGTATCGATAAGGCGAAGTTTCGGCACACTGTGACGCCGGGCGATCGTTTAGATCTAATGGTGGAAGTGATGCACCATCGATCAAACGTTTGGAAGCTGCGCGGCGAGGCCTCCGTGGACGGAACTTTGTGTGCTCAGGCGGAGTTGCTCGCCTCGATTGTGGACCGCTGATCAGCCGAGGCTAGTGCACACGGCCGACTGCAAGGCTTCAATGCTATCCCCAGCATTGTATTCAAAGCGCACGCGGAGCCGATCGCCAGCTTTGACCTGCACTGGCGCGGGGAGCGGTAGCGACATGTATTGCATGTGCCAGTCCGCCGAACGCCTGGCCTCGGGGAAAATGCCAACGATATTCTTGGTGATGAAGCGCAAGGCGTTGATGCTTCCGTCGGCTTCGGCGGTCAGAATTTCGTCGACCTGAAAGGCTTGGGGCAGCTCTTTGACGTATTCAACGATGGAGTAAACCTTGGGTTGACCCATTTCTACTGTGTTTGAAAACACCGAGCCCGGCTCATGGAAAAGCGGCACGGGGGCGTGATAGCCATGAAAATCGTACGGCTGAAAAATGGGCTGGATCGCGAGGATGCTGGCTTCGGGCAAGATCAACGGAATGGTCAGGCCAAATTTCGCGAGATGCGCGGCCTTGAAAGCTTCGAGGACTTCAAGCTGTTTCTCGCGGAGTAAGGCCACGTGCAACATCTCGCAGATCACGACGTCCGCCGGTTCATCTGGTACAAAATTGCGGGCATCGGCATCGATGACCGTCACCTTGTCTGAGACGCCGTTCGCGACCAGCAGGCGACGGGCAGCGCGAGCCACGTGCGGGATCCGTTCTACAGTTGTTACCTTGCGAGCGCGTTTGGAGGCGAAGAAGCTGAGGACGCCCGTTCCGCCGCCCAGCTCCACCACGTGCGAACCGGGGGGAACGAGCTTGGCAATGGCTTCGTCAAAGGGTGCCATTCGCCGCTCATCTGCCAGCATTTGGCCATGGTAATGCAGTGGAATGAATTGACCGAGGTGAGCGTCGTCATCCACGCGATGAAAGGATGACACCTCCTTGGGTCGAGGGGCATGGGGTTTAGCGAACGGGGAGTTGGACGCGGATTTCATTGCCCGCGACTAAGCAAGCACTAGGCCATGGCCGAAACGGTTCACTTTGGCCGATCATTCAGCTGAAAGCTGAACGGGCGGTGCGTCAGCGCGTTGACGTTGCGTCACCGAAAGAGCCCCCAGCTTGGCAGTGGTCACGCAGGCGGCCGCAGCAGGTTCGGCTCAATGGTGCTTGGTGTCGAGCAGCTCACCGAACGCGTCATCAAGGTCGAGATCAGCTTCATTCTCGAGCGCGCGTTTGGAGGAGATAGTGCCCGAGTCTCGGCCTTCGAGGCCGGCAATTCTGTCGCGAACGCCGCGGAAGTCGGGAGCGTGGCTCTTGACGATGTTGAAGTGTTCGAGTGCCAGCTCCGGGTTGCCCTTGAGCTCGTGCAACACGCCGAGATCATAGTGAAGCGCGACTTCTTGGTCTTTGGTCTTCTGGCCAGCGCCGAGCGCCTGCTCGTAGGCTTGAGTGGCCGCTTCGGTGTTGCCTCGCTCCAGGTGAATCATGCCGATCATGGCGAAGCAGTTGCATTGCCTTTGAGCATCTTTGGCAGCCAACTTGAACTCTGCCAATGCCTCATCAAGCAACCCCATTTCCTTGTAGGCAACTCCCAGATCGTAGTGCGTTGAGCTGTCGCCTTCGGCGACTTGGCCAGCCACGCCACTTCGGAAATTAGCAAAAACGCGGTCAACATCGGCGTCGCTTCGTACTTCGCCGAGCTCAGCTTCTCCTGACTTTCCACTACGCACTTCCAAGCTATCCAGCGCCTCCAGCGAAGAGCTGATATCGAGGTTCCCAAAATTGCTGCGTGGCCTGGCCAACGCGCTCAGGCTGGAGCGCTCAATCGTTTGGCTCTCGCTCGAACCCGCTAGAGCCTCCTCAACTTCACGCAGGCGCTCCAGTAACAAAGGGTGGTTCGGGTTGCGTGAGAGCTGCTCAACAAGAATGCCACGCGCATCTTCCCAGAGCCCTTGGGAGCCGAAAAATTCCGCCTCTTCGAGCACTTCCTCGATCGCCTCGGCGGTGCCCGGCGGCAGGGAGCCGATGGCCATCAGCATCTGGTGCGTAGGTACTTCATCGCCCGAAAGTGGGAAGCTTGGTAGCCCTCCGGCGGCGAAGGGGTCATCGATTTCGGAGAGTGAAGAACCCGTGGCGTCGTCACCCGCCAGCGTCTGCGCAGCGCTCACCTCTTCTAGATCGTACGACGGGAGTGCTTGTCCGGGCAGGATGGGGCGCCTGGATTCCCCGGGGGGCGAAGCGGGACGGGTCGACAGCGGTGACGGGGCGCGTTCACCAGAATCGATAAAATCCCGAAGGAGGCGCATCGCGTCGGGTTGATTGGGCGAGGCCTCCAGCACTTCGTAAAGCAAAGGCTCCGCTGTGCGGGTGTCTCCGAGGTGAATATAGAGCGTGGCCACATTGACTTGCTCAATCACTGCGGCTTCGCGGTCACCCATTTCTACGAGGACCTCCAGCAGCTTCAAGCGCAACTCGAGCGAATCGGGCGCGACTTCCAATGCACGATGCAGCACGCCCACGGCCTTTTCGTGGAGCCGAAGACGCCGAAACGACTCGGCATCGAGCAGGGCTTTTTCTTCGACAGGGCCCGAAGCCGGTGGCGTGGAACTCAGCATGACGAACTCATCTTCGAGCAACATCACGTCAGGTTCACTCGGCCGCGAAAGGCGTGCTGCCTGAGAGGCGGCCCTGGCCGATACTGGGTCCACGTCATCATCGAGCAGCACAAGATCGTCGTCGAGCGACTCAATCCCCTCGTATGAGTGCGGCGGTTGCTGCGACTGCGCTGGCTGTTGCGGGCGTGATGATTGGGACGGAGCAAGCGCCTGGGTGTCCTCTGGATGCAGAGTACGAAAATCGCGCACCTGCTCGTCGTGGGGCGCAGCGCTCCGCAGGTGCGCGAGCAACTGTTGATACTGTTGCACCTGGCCTTGCTCGCGCGCAATCCGCGCCATTTCTTTGTAGACTTCCAGCGATTTTGTCTGCTGCCCGATCATGTTGAACGCCTGGGCGAGCAGCGCCAGGGTGTCCATGTTCTTGGGGTCCGCTTGGAAGCAAACCTGCAGCTTGGCGAGGGCCTGGAGGCCGCTCTCCCGATCACCTTTTTTAAGATAAAGCTCGGCTGCAACTCGCGCGAAGCGAGCTTCCGGCTGAAAATGCAGGATGCGCTCAACAACCTTCAGCGCGTCATCGTTCCGCTGCATGTTGAGCAACAGCTCTGCTGCGGTCCAAAACGCCTGCACAGCTTCATCGAGCTTTTGAACGCGGCAGCAAGCTTCGGCCAGCCGCAAATGAGGCAGCGGATTGTCCCGATTGATCGCAACCATCTTCTCAAAGATGGCGATAGCCTCGTTATCCTTCTGTGAGCGCTGCAGGTGCGCCGCCATTTCGTCGTACGTGCTCAGGGCATCGCTGGTGAGCCCGAGCTCAACGTAGATCACGGCGAGCATTGGCAAGAGGTAGGCATACTGATCGGCAAGCTCTGGAGCCTGCTTGCGGATGAGCTCACGGATCTGCTTGTAAACGGCGATCGCCTTGAGCGCGAAACCCTGAGCCGAATACTGCTCGCCGACGCGGATGTAGGTCCCGATCGCATCCTTGATCGCGCCCATTCTCGCCTGCAGGTCACCGATCTTGAGCCAGGTCCGAGCGTCCGTAGGATCGCCTTGGACGAGCTTTTGGTACTCCGCGATGGCACGGTCGTACTTCTTCTTGTCCACGAAGCGCTGCGCGCTCTCGATTATTTTTTCGCGTTCGGTCGGCACAGGATGCTACCGGGTTGCCGCTCTCGGGCGCCCGCTAAAAAGCTCGTCTCTCTAACCTATACCCCTCAGAATGCGACTTGAACAGGCAGGCGTCCGTGCCGCCGTGTGCGCGGGTGTAGGCGTTCAGGAGTCCGTCGACGCGCACCGCAAATGACCGAACGAAAAATCCCTAGAAGGGCTTATATACGGCAAAGAAGGCCGTGAGGGTCGCAATGCCCAAGAGCAGCTTTGCCAACAACGGCCCCTTGCTGAAATCCTGAAGCTCACCGCGGGCCATGCGCTTCACCCGCGCGCCCAGCACGTGATGCAACCCGATCACTGCGACCGCCAGGGTCAGCTTGGCGTGCATGTAGTGACTTTCCCCAAAGTAGGCTGGCAGCGAGAGCGAGAGCCGCCCCACACCCGCCGTGATGGAAATCAGAAACGCTGGCGTTGAGAGGCCTCGATAAATGCCGAGCGCCAAGCTGCCCCGCTCCTTAGGCGTGCCAGTCGAGGCGCCCGCGATCAGTCCGACCGCGACGATCGAGCCGATCCACACGAAGTTAGCGGCAAGGTGCAAAAAGAGAAGCAGGAGTTCAAGCATGGCGGGAAGGCGGCCTCTTGCGATAGGGTCGGTTCAGACGCATGGTCTACCAAAAATGACGCGAAGTCAGAAGTATCGTGCACCGTTTGGTGTTGGCGGCCCTACCGAGATGGATCCCGAGCTTGGGAGAAAGCTCTTGGAGATAGCTCTCAGCAGGGGCGGGACCTACGCGGATTTATTTTTCGAGTATCGGGCTGGAGGCTCGATGCTGTTTGAAGAGGGCATCGTGCGCAGCGCCTCGCGGGGGGTCACAGGCGGCCTTGGCGTACGGGTCCAGCGCGGCGATGCGACTGGCTATGCCTACGTAGAAGATTTCACTTGGGAGGCGATGCAGCGGGCAGCCGAAACGGCGGCACAAATTGCGAACGAAATCCAGGGAACCCACAGCGTTGAGCTAAAACCTGTGACGATTCCTAATCGCTACGAGCTTCCGACCTCAACGCTTGATGCGGAAGGTGCCGTGAAACGGGCATTTCTTGAACGAGCTAGTCAGCGGGTCCTGGCACACGACCCCAAACTCATCAAAGCCCGGGCTTTGTTTGCCGAGGAATTGAGGGAGATCCTCGTGATCACCAGCGACGGACGCTGGGTGCGCGATGCCCAACCGATGATACGTTTCTCAGTGACAGCGATTGCTGAACACGCGGGCAAGCGGGAATCAGGCAGCAGCGGGGGCGGCGGTCGCATGACCCTCGGCTACTTCGTGGACCGTGGGCCCGAGTTTCACGCCGAGCGCGCTGCGCGCCAAGCGCTGGTCTTGTTGGAGGCCGGGAGCGCTCCTGCGGGCCAATTTGAAGTGGTCTTGGCCCCGGGTGACAGCGGCATCTTGCTGCATGAGGCAGTCGGCCATGGCCTGGAAGCGGATTTTAACCGCAAGGGCACGAGCAACTATTCGGGGCAATTGGGCCAGCAAGTGGCCAGTCCGCTCTGTACGGTGGTGGATGACGCCACGTTTTCTCAGGGCAGAGGCTCGATCAATGTGGACGATGAAGGCATCGCGCCAACCCGGAGCACGTTGATCGAAGCCGGTGTTCTGCGCGGCTATATGCAAGATCGGCTTTCCGCGCGCCATTTCGCGACGAATCCCACGGGAAATGGTCGTCGCGAGAGTTTTGCATCTGTGCCGATGCCGAGAATGACGAATACCGTTCTGTTGGCCGGGCCACACGACCCAGAGGAGATTGTTCGCAGCGTGAGTCGTGGGATTTTCGCCAAGAGCTTCGGCGGAGGTCAGGTGGATATCTCAAACGGAGACTTCGTTTTTTCGCTGACCGAAAGCTATCTCATTGAAATTGGTCGAATTACGGCACCGCTCAAGGGCGTGAACCTTATCGGCAACGGTCCCGAAACATTACGCCATGTAACCATGTTGGGAAACGACGTGGAAATATCCGACGGGATTTGGACTTGTGGAAAAGACGGCCAAAGTGTGCCGGTAGGTGTCGGTTGTCCGACGATCAAGATCGACCAAATCACCGTCGGAGGTACCCAGATTGGTTGAGTGAAAATGGCTCGTTCTCGAAGCTTTGTAGGTGTGGTTGGGCATGGCCCGCTCTTGGATCGTGAAGATGGCGCGTGCTCGACGCTGCGGCAGCTCGGGGCGAATGTGCGGACGCTCGATCTGTGGGACGATCCGGTTCATCTCATCGAAGATGAGGATGAAGAGTTTGACGTTCGGCCGAGAGCTCTGGTGTTTGAGGCGCTGGATCGGCCAGACCTAGCGGTGGCTGCGCTCCGAGCCGTCAGGAAAGAGCCGTACTTTGACAACGTCGGGGCGTTGATAGCTGTAACCGTCGGTCAGATTGCGCGCATCGAACCATCCAGTGGCTTTGATGATTTCGTGTTGCATCCCTACGTGCCTGAGGAGCTCTACGGGCGTATCCGCTCGCTCGAATGGCGCCGCAGTGAATTCGCTACCGATGAACGACAGAAGGTGGGGCAAATCGTGGTGGACAAAGCCGCTCATGAAGTCATGGTGGATGGGCGCCCTGCTGCACTCACTGCTAAGGAGTTTGCACTTTTAGCGTACCTTTGCGACCAGCGCGGGCGTGTGCTGTCGCGCGAGCACCTCTTGGCTCGAGTTTGGGGCAATCGCTACGATGGAGGGCCGCGCACGGTGGACATCCACGTGAGGCGCTTGCGCGCCAAGCTGGGTGATGCCCTACCGCTAGAAACACTGCGGGGATCGGGCTACAAGTTGCGAGCCCCCGATGTCGAAGAAAAAGGCCGACCCAAGCGCGGCAGAGCCGAGCCAGAGGAAGAAGAAGCCTAAGCGCCAAGAAGGGCGTGGCCGAGCACCAGCTCGGCTGGTGATCACCACAGGTTGCCCAGCGGGCGTTGGCCCAGAAATATCGGTGCGTGCGGCGGCGGAGGGGAACGGGCCAGCCCCCATCCTGGTGGGTGATTTCCAGACCCTGCTTGAAGCCGCCGAACTCGTCGGGGTTCCCCGCTCGCGCTTGGTGAGGTTCGAAGCTTTGGGTGCTCGAACAGACAGCATTCCCGTGGTCCAGGCCGGTGCTGAGCTCCGCGTGCTGGATCGCCGTCCCGGTGCCCCCACGCGCGAATCAGGCAGAGCGCAGCTCGCGTACATCAACGCAGGCTATCAACTCGTAAAAGCGGGAGGCTTGGGAGCCCTCGTAACGGCACCCGTGAATAAAGCCGCGATTTATCAGTCCGGTGCGCGAGGAGCCAAGCGCTTCATCGGCCACACGGAATGGCTTGAAGCTCTGGATGGGGCAGCCTTCTCCGTGATGTGCTTCTATTCCAGCAAGCTCACGACGGCACTTGTGACCACGCACCTGCCCATCAAACAAGTACCACGAGCGCTGAGCGCGCCCGGGATTTCCACGGTGATCGTGAGCCTTGCCACATTCCTTCGGCGGCTGGGCGAGCAGCGGCCGAAGCTTGCCGTGTGCTCACTCAACCCGCACGCCTCAGAAGCCGGCATGTTCGGCAGCGAAGAGGCGCAGGCTATTGTTCCAGGCGTCGCATCAGCCCAGCAAGCGCTCGGTCGGCGGGCTCAGATTTTCGGCCCAATCGGGGCAGAAACTGCCTTTCGCAAAGCGTATGCGGGTGAGTACTCTGGCGTGGTCGCGATGTACCACGATCAAGCCACTATCCCGATGAAGCTCGTTGCGTTTGGTGACGCGGTGAACGTTACCTTGGGGCTTTCGATCGATCGAACGAGCGTGGATCATGGCACCGCTTACGATATCGCCTGGCAGAATTGCGCTGAGATCAGTGGAATCGAGAGCGCGCTCGCGCTCGCTGAGCGGCTTTCAGAATCGGCGCGCAAAAGCTGAATTCTAAGAGCATGCGACGCCAGCCCTTAGCCGTCAGGATGCGGAGACTGGGGCTATCCTTCCCCAAGGACGCCAAGTTCAATCAGCTGTTAACTTGTGCCTTTGAGCACATGGAGTCCGCCCTTATTGTGCTCTCGGATGCACGAGAAAGCTCGCAGCCCGGTACGTTGCCGTCGATCTACCGGGCCCTCTTAGTCGAGCTCTTGCGGCGCTGGGTGCGCTCCGTAGCGGAGGGCTTCGGTGCGGCCGAGTGTTTGCAAAACGGGCGGCTTTTCGGTGAGCTAGCTGGCGATGCACGGGCGGGTGCGCTCTTGGCTCACTCCTGGCCGCATTCAGACTCTTGGCCAAGCCTTGAGCCCGAGCAACTTGGACAAATCTACGAAGTGTTGCTCGGGCTCCAACTGACTCAAACAGCCGACGGCCACCTGGGCTTAACCACGCATCAAATCCGCAAAAATACAGGCGTTTTCTTCACTCCCAGCGCGCTGGCTGACAGCGTGGTGCGGCGGGCACTTGCCCTTCTGGAAGGACGCGACCCAAGCAGCCTGCGCGTTTGTGATCCCGCTCTCGGTGGGGCGATGTTTCTCTTGCAAGCTGGACGACAACTGCACGGGCTCGGCAATGTGCAGTCGAGTGGAGACGCTCGCGGAATGTCACGCGCCCAGATCGTCGTCGAATGCCTGTTTGGCGTTGATCAGAGTGAGCTTTCGGTTGCGGTCGCCGAGGCGGCACTTTGGCTCTGGGCCGCAGACGATACCTTGGCCATGCGCACGGCGGGACAACACCTGATGGTGGGTGATGCACTTTTAGGGCAAGGGTGGTCGCCAACTAAGAGCGTGGTTCCGAAATCTGCGAAGGCGTTCAACTGGGGAGAAGCGCTACCGGAACTGAAAGCAACCGGCTTTGACTGCGTGGTTGGTAATCCGCCGTGGGTGGCGTTTGCTGGGCGAGCCGCCAAGCCGCTGTTGCCGGAAGATCGGGCGTGGCTGTCGAAGAATTACCGTGCTTTTCGCGGATATCCGACGCTTCAGGCGATGTTCGTTGAGCGCGCAGCTGAGCTGGCCCCGGGCGGTGTGGTGGCTTTGCTGTTGCCAAGCTCGGTTGCAGATTTGGAGGGCTACCGGAGCATGCGTCAAACGCTCACCGCGTCGCACACACTGGTTGCACCACTCACTGAGTATGGCGAAGACGCTTTCTCGGGCGTGACCCAACCCTGTTTCGCGTTGGTCGCTCGCCCTTCCGAGCTACCCGGTGTGGGGAGTTCGGAGGCGTGGGCCTTGAGTGAACGCCAGAGCGCTCGCTTGAAAGCGGCAGCCATCGAGATCCCTCAGGCGCTCCTCCGGCTACGCGAGTCGCCGGCGTGGCCAGCCTCGCTCTTTCGGGAGATGGGCTTTCAGACCACGCGCAGAGCCAGCGAGAATCTGCTAGTGCGTAAGCCCGTGGAGTTGACCTCCGATCTGTGTCCAATCTTGGAGGGCAAGGATATTCACGAATTTCGTGAGGGCGAGGCTCGCCTTTATTTGCGCACTTCCCCCGAGCTTTTGGCCTGGGCTGGCTGTCGGTTTCGAGCCCGCGAGCAATTCGCTGCGGTCAAATTCGTGGTGCGTCAAACAGCGAAGGTGCCCATCGCTGCGCGACACACTTCAGGACTGCCTTTCCGTAACAGCCTACTGGCGGGCTTCGAAGCCGATGGGCTCTCCACCCACCTAGTACTTGGCTTACTGAACAGTGCGCTCTATCGGGCTCTCCACCTGGCCTTCCAAAGAGACGCACGACAGGCCGCCTTCCCGCAAGTGAAGGTGGCACACCTGCGCTGTCTGCCCATGCCTCCCCTCACCGACACTCTGGTGCAGCGAATCGAAGCGTTGGCGCGCGAGGCTGAGTCTGCGACAGGCAAGTTGGATCGCACACCGCTCGATCAATGCGTGTTCGAGCTGTTTGCCATCACATTCGAGGAGCGAGCGGACATCCTGCGGTTCTTGGCGGAGCGTGTGCCGGAATTGAGCTATGGGTCGGCGCCCTAGAGGCTGGAGGGTGGCGCCCGGTGCTCATCGTACCAGCGCACCGTTTCGGAGAGCCCGACATCGAGCGGCGTGAATGCTCCGAGCACGCTGAGCAGAGCTTCAGGATCCAGCACAGAACGCCGCAAATCATCGGCTCTTGGCGCGGCGAAGGTCGTTCGCAGCGGTTGGCCCATGACCGTCGCCAAGGAATTAGCTAAGAATTGCGTGCTGGTGCCCGTACCGGTGCCTAGATTGATGAGCGCGTCATCGATCTGCCCTTCCAAGGCTAGCCAATTGGCCCGAGCGATGTCAGCCACATAGATGTAGTCGCGAATGCAGCCTTCGTCACCCAGTTGGTCGCGGCCATGAATCGCCAGCGCTTCGCCGCGGCACGCACGGGCGAGGAAGATCGACACCACTCCTGATTCACCCCCCACACCTTGGCGTGGCCCGTACACATTCGCGTAGCGCAGGCTGAAGCTGCGAAGTGCCTGCTTCTGGTTGTGGATGCGCAGATAGTGCTCGATCGTCAGCTTACCGATGGCGTAGGGGCTTTCGGGGCACGTGGCAGTTGCGGTGGTTGCGCGCGTGCCCGCAGGAACTTCGCCATAAATCGCGCCGCCCGTGCTCGCAAAGACGAAGCGAGGAACAGCACACTTCAGGCAAGCGTCCAGCAAGTTCAACGAACCTATAATATTGATTTCGGCATCCACCAGAGGCTTCTCGACGCTCGCGCTGACGCTCACCTGCCCTGCTTGATGGCTCACGGCATCCGGTCGCGAAGCGGCGACAGCATTCAAGGTTGCTGCTCGGTCGCGGAGATCCACTTGAAGTAGCTTTACGCCCGCGGGAACATGCGCGCTTGAACCTGACGAAAGGTTGTCGAGCACAGTGACTTCGTGACCACGTGCCAACCCCAGCTCAACAATGTGGCTGCCAATGAAGCCTGCACCACCCGTCACCAGAACCTTCATTCACGCTGCTTCCGGGAAGTTTTTTTGTGGAGCCGAGGGGGATCGAACCCCTGACCTCTTGCATGCCATGCAAGCGCTCTCCCAGCTGAGCTACGGCCCCGAACGGGAGGCGGGAATCTACACGAAGTCGGCCCAAACGCGAGCCCGAAGTGGAGCTTTTATCCGAGCCTAGGGCGCGGGCTTGGGCGCCTCAGCGCTGGGCGCTGCTGCCGCATCAGGGAGCTCACGCTCCGCATCACGGGTTCCAAGAAAGACGAGCAGTCCGAGCAAGAACAGCCCAATCCCGAGAAATGGCAACCAGAACGGCGAGTGCGGCTCCCCGGGCTCCAACGCATCCGGATCGCTCGGGGCGTGCTCCTCAGGGCCGTCCCCGTGATCGTGAGAACTCATGCCCTGCTTTATGAACAGACGTGTGGCGTGGGTCAAGAGCGGCTGGCTTGGGCGCCCCACGACGAGCAGCTCCACTCCGCTCCTGGTCGTCCCGGTCGTCAGGCCGGTCATGTGCTGGTAATCTGTGTTTGCCAAGTGCCCGGGCATCACACGTTGAACGCGAGTTGACCCCCTGTTGCTTCGAGCCGTAGGCTGAAGATTCGTGGCCCAGCAACAACAACGCTATCGAGTTGTCGAAAAGATTGCTTCGGGCGGCATGGCCGAAGTGTTCCGCGCCGAGAGCGCGGGGCTTGAGGGATTTAAGAAGACCGTCGCGATCAAACGCGTTTTGCCGCATCTCTCCGAGAAGAAGCAGTTCATCGGAATGTTCCTGGATGAGGCGCGGCTGAGCGCCCACCTCTCGCATTCAAACTGCGTTCAAGTCTTCGATATCGGCGTTGGCGACAACACTTACTTCATCGTCATGGAGTACGTGGATGGTTCCGATCTCAAGGGCATCATCGAGTATCAGAAGAAGATCGGCAAGCTGCTCCCTGTCGAAGAAGCTTGCCTGATCTGCGTGCGCATCTGCGAGGGCCTCGCGTACGCGCATGAACTCCGGGATTCAGATGGCGAGAGCATGCACATCGTGCATCGCGATATGTCGCCACCCAACGTTCTGCTCACCCGCCACGGTGAGGTAAAAATCGTGGATTTTGGGCTGGCAAAAGCCAATAGCCAGCTGGAGCACAGCGAGCCCGGCGTTATCAAAGGTAAATTCAGCTATCTTTCACCTGAAGCCGCGCTCGGACAAGACGTGGACGCGCGCACGGATATTTTTGCTGTTGGAATCATTCTCTGGGAGCTTCTAAGTGGACGCAGGCTGTTTCTTGGAGACACAGACCTGGAAACGGTGCGTCAGGTACAAGCCGCTAAGGTTCCCTCGATTCGACAGTTCAATCCGCACGTCTCGGCCGAGCTTGAACGGGTGTTGGCTAAGAGTTTGGCGGGGGATCCCCAACAACGCTATTCCACCGCGCGCGAGCTGGGGGCCGATCTCAACGCCGTCATGTTCTCGTCTGGGCGTTCGGTCTCTTCGTTTGATCTGGCCGGGCTGGTTGCCCCGATTTGGGCAGAGCGACGCGCCAAGAAGAAGATCGATGCCAGAAAATCGATCATTGGCAGTTTGATCGACGAAGCTTTGATTGAGTTTACCTCGCTGGATGGTGCTGAGCAGCGAAAGTCCAACACTTCCAATCCAGGAGCCGCACCGCTCAGCCTCGGATCCTTCGGGGATGCCAAGGATTGGAGCACCGATCTGGGTGATTTGGTAACGGCTCCCCGATCTCCGTTGCCGAGTGCTGGTGCCTTCGAAGTCGGAAATCTTGCTGCGCTTGAAGATGAGCAGGCCAAACGCCGAGCGAAATCCTCGGTCCCCGCGCCGGCCAACCGAGTCGGAGCAAACTTGGGTCAACCGCCGCAGCCAGGCTCGACTCCGGCGCTGCCGAATCCCCAGGGCACCTCCAGCCGCACCACGTTCATAGCGGCCGTTATCTTGCTGCTAATTCTGGTAGCCGGCGCCGCTGCCTATCTCGGTAACCAGCTGTCGCGATAATGGTTCGTGTTTGCCGGGGCTCGACCCCTTCATACTTTTGGCACTACGGTCTGCACACTCTCGGCGCTACGCAGCTCTGCCTCAAGCTCTAAAATCCGCTGGTCCCGCGCGGCGAGTGCCGCTTGGACATCCAAAGCCTCCAAACGCTGCGGGATGTGTTGCGGGCAGTTCGCATCCCAGGCGTTCACGTGAATCACTATCGCGCGTTCGGGTCGCCCGGAGTAGCTCGGAATGGTTAAGCGCGTGAGCAATTCAGGATCGTCGTCGACAACGCGAGCTTCACCCCAAATCTTGACGCGTCGTGCTCCTGCGTAGTCAATCAGGAAGAGGTGCACTTTCGGGTTATCGGCCAAATTGCCGACGCTGACATATTGACGATTTCCACGGAAGTCTGCGAAGGCGAGCGTGTGCGGGTCGAGGACTCGTAGGGATCCGGGTGGCCCCCCGCGATGCTGAATGTAAGGTTGGCCTTCTTTGTTTGCCGTACCGAGGAAGAAACTGATCTGCTGCTCAATGAACAGCGCCAGCTCCTCGGAGATTTCTGTCTCCCAGCCGCCGCCCTGCTCCATGCGGGCGTACGCTGCGCGCGAGCCGTGCTTGGCCTGGACTTCCTTCACACGTTCAGTGAAGGCGATGTCGCTTGGAACCGGACGGGGGGGGTGCAGCTTGGGGACGCTGCCGAGCTGCCTCTGGGATGACACGGAGTTCTCCTCGGGGAATTGGGGCGGAAGGGGCTTGAGTGTCCGAAGGCAAGTATCTTCGCTGGAGTCAACAATAAGCTCAATTGACACTTCACTATTGCGTGTGGTGCAATAATGCGATGGACCGGCTGGAGGCGATGCGGGCTTTTGTTGCGGTAGCGGAACTGCGCGGCTTCGCACCGGCCGCCCGACGGCTCAAGATTTCGGCATCTGCCGCAACTCGCCTGATCGCTTCGCTGGAGGAGCATCTTGGAACGAGGTTGCTGCAACGCACGACACGTTCGGTCACCTTGACCGACTCGGGCGCTCGTTACCTGGAACGGGCTCGACGCATTCTGACGGATATCACGGAAGCAGAAGCCGCTGCCCATTCTGACCGCTTAGAACCCACGGGACGCTTCGTCGTCTCCGCTCCAAGTGTTTTCGGGCGGCTTCACGTGGCGCCGCTGATGTGTGAATTTATGGGGAGGTATCCTGATGTTGTGGGAGAACTGGTGTTGGCGGATCGTGTGCTCAATCTCGTCGAAGAGGGCGTGGACGCGGCGGTGCGAATCGGCGTGTTGGAGGACTCAAGTTACGTGGCTCGAAGTGTCGGGGCCACGCGTCGGGTGATCGTTGCCTCGCCCAAGTACCTTGCGCGACGGAGGAAGCTTGCTTCTCCTGAGCAAATCTCGGAGCTGGATGTGATTCAGTTCACGGCGCTCACCCCGCGTCCCGAGTGGAAATTCGTGAAGGAAGGTGCTGAGTTCAGCGTTGCCTTCGCACCCAGATACATCACCAATAGCGCAGACGCGGCGATCGCTCACGCGGAACGGGGCGGCGGCCTCGTGATGGTATTGGCGTACCAGGTTTCGGAAGCGATCCTGGCGGGCAGGCTTCAGACCGTTTTGGGGGATTTCGAGCGTCCCCCGCTCCCCATCCACGTCATCTACCCGACCAGCAGGCTACTTTCGGCAAAGGTGCGCGCTTTTATTGAGCTTATCGCCAAGACATGCGATTGGCGCTTTGTTGATCCGTAAGGGACACTTGGGGTTCGAAACCTGCGACTGTGAACACTCGGCGAAGACTTGGCAACCGGCTCGAGATCTCTGGCCTGACTTCTTCCACGAGCCTTCCAAATTCTCGAAACAATCCCCATCTATCACTTTGCGTGTTTGGTTGCCCCTGAGTGTATTTTGAGAATGGCTGGCACGGAGCACATCCTGCGAGTACCCGAACATGCCCCTTCGGGTAATGTTTCAAGACCTCGTCACGAGTGAGTTCCGACACGCTTTTGAGATAAAAGCGTGCTCCATTGTTGTTCGCGGCATAGGCATGTTGGCAAGCCGAATCAATGTCGTAGCCTGCTTGAACCTTGATACCCGAATCCAAAAGGCCACGAGTCAATCCGCCCGCACCGCAGAAAAGATCCACCGCCGAGATGTGCCTTCGGACATCTTTGATTTTGGTTGGAAGGGAAGGTTGAAGGCGACGATTCAAGGTCATTCTCATTACATTTTTTGAAACGTTAGCTCAAGGTGCCGATTGGCCCCGAGGGCATCGGGGTAGACGGCGTAGCCACGCTGCTGCGCGCTATTTCTTGGCGCCACTTGAGCCGCATTTGCACGCGAAGTTTTTGACGAGGCGACGAGAAAGAGCTTGGTCTTGCCTACGTCTGCGCCCCTGAGTGCATAGGAACTTTAGAATGACTTTGCGCCCGCGTCAAAGCAGCAGGTTCACGTCGTGACGCCTTGGCACCGAGGCATGGTTGCAAGAGCGGTGCAGCGGCCTGGTAGGACAGCCTACCTGGCTGCTCTCACGTTCGCGTGTGCTGCCAATCAACAGGAGCCGGCTGAACTCGCGCCTTCATTCGTCGGCCGATCTTCGCCGGGTGGCGTAAACGAGGTTTAGACTCTCGCGCGCTGACGGTACGCCGAGGGTACTCACCAGGCTTGAGTCAGGCTCGGAATGGAGCTCGCCTCGCAGTTGCAAAATAGCTGCCGACCTTGCTTCACGCACTCGCTTGGCTGCTGCCGGGCTAAGCTTTTTCTCGGACCAGCGCGCGACTTTCCAGGCGAGCACCGCGTGCCGCGACTCCGTCCACCGCAATCTGTCTCAGGGCGCGTGCCACGTTGGGTCTTGGGCACGCAGGGCCTGGAAGGCACCCACCGCGGCACCGAAGGTCTCCCGCACACAACAACCTTCCGTCGCATTCTCGGTGGCAATCGTTTCCAGATCTCGCGCCCCCACATTGCGAACGCTTGGACCCTGAAACGTGCCGGCACCGAAGCGGCGAGCCAACTCGGCTGTGACGCGCGCGTGCCGCACCTCATCTCTGGCGGCTCGCCGCGCTGCTGCAATCAGTCGGCGCGGTGCTCGGTGCGTGGACAGCTCGCGTGTCAGCTGACGAAAGGCGTAGATCGACGCCGCTTCTAAGCGAGCAGCATCCGAGAGGTAGCTGACGAGGGGCGTCACTTCGAGCGGACCGCTAGGCTCATGAGTGAGCCCCGCTGGGCGTCGGCCCACCACACAGTTCGGAGTGGCCTTCTTCTCAACCACCGTGTCAATCTCAACCACAACGCCGTCTGCGCGCACATCAAACAGGTGGCGGTTCAATCCATCGCAACCCTGGAGGGAAAACGCCTGCACCTCAAACCCCCCGGAGAGCGGCTTGGCTCCCCCACGCCGACACGGAACGTTGAAGCCTCTCATTTCGACGAGCAGCATCGCTTCTGGGGGCGTATCGATCATACCAAGCACGCCTTTGACTGATTCCGGCGTATCAAGAACCAGAACTTCATCGCCGCGCGTGGCGAGCATGTAGTAGCCCGTGCAGACCTGCACACACTGATCGAGCAGAAAGCTCTTGCTGTTGAGAGCCTTCGAAAAGGCAGCATTGCAAATCGTCTGATCAGCTGCGCCGCCACACGCAACACCCTGACTACACACGATAACACTCGGGGTCGTGCTCTGCTCGAACGGCGGAGCCGAGGAACGAAGGTCGAGATAATCCAATGCCGGGTCAAGCGTGAGACCGCGAAACACATCTCCCTTAGGATCCCCACAGGATACCTTCACAAACCCCGGATCCTTCTCGATCCCCGGCGCCGTTTCATCACAGCCAACAAGCGGTGAGCCCAAGGCCACGGCAACGGCGCTCTGAATCAGTGATTGAAAATACGCAAGTTCGCATATGTTATTCCTTTTGCTAAGCAACCCAGCTCATTATAGCTGCATTCGACGGGGGCACAGCTTTGAGCTGCTTTAGGTCAGTCGTTCCGGAAGTAGCGCCCGTGCCGTGCCATCATGAGATCGGCGGCGGGCGGGCCCCAAGTTCCCGCGGCATAGTTCGGCAGATCGTCTTGGGGGTGCTCGGCCCAGAAATCGAGCACGGGCTGGCAAGCGCTCCACGACGCTTCGACTTCGTCCCGGTGTTTGAAGTTGGT
>Ga0105048_10000606_pt1 | contig 56112 bp, 47 predicted proteins | sample MAT05_FD_78382 | JGI IMG/M metagenome (GOLD analysis project Ga0105048, IMG submission 78382) | Freshwater microbial communities from Lake Fryxell liftoff mats and glacier meltwater in Antarctica - MAT-05 | ecosystem: Environmental > Aquatic > Freshwater > Ice > Liftoff microbial mat | place... | reverse complement strand
TATCCACGGCCCCACCCCACAATGCGATTCAGCGCAGGTTAAAACCTGACGGGCGCATCCCCTTCACCCGTCCGACTCCGCCAGCCGCGCTAATTCGGGCAGCCCGCCGTCACGAATGGCGCCGTCAGCACGTTGGTGTTGACCAGCGCGCCCGTCGGACCCGCCGCGCCCCACCAGTTGTCGCGGGCGTTGAAGTTTCCGGTCTGGCTGAAGACCGCGCCGCCGAACCGTGCCGTATTGCCGCTGAAGCAGCTTTGAGCGATCCCATTCTGCGTACTGCCATTCTGATGATAGACCGCACCACCGCTCTCGGTCGCCGTGTTCGCGCTGAACGTGCTGTTCGTGACGTTCAGCCGCGCGCGGTTGTAGATCGCGCCACCGTAACGCGCACGATTGCCCGCGAATGTGCTGGTCGTCACCGTGACGGCACTCTGATTACCATTTTCGTTGTAGATCGCCGCCCCTTCCTCGACCGCTGTATTGTTGGTGAATGTCGAACCGCTCACGCTCAATGCGCCGCGCACATAGATCGCCGAACCGAAACGGGCGTTGTTCGCGTCGAACAGTCCGCCGCTGATGGTCGCCGTGCCGCGCCGCTGGAACAGCCCCGCACCTTGTTCATTGGCGGTGTTGGTGCGGAACGTCACGTTCGTCAGGCTGACCGTGCCATCGTTGGCGTAGATGCCGCTACCGTAGCGCGCGCTGTTCGCCTGCACGGTCGAGTCGGTCATGGTGAGCGAACCGCTGTTCAGGTAGATCGCGCCCGCATCCTCTTGTGAACTGTTCGATGACAGCGTGCTGCCCGTGATGGTGAGCGTGCCGCTGCTGTAGATGCCGCCGCCGTAGCGTGCGCTGTTTCCACTCAGCGTGACACCATTCAGGGTGAGACTACCCGTGCTGAGGATCGCACCGCTATTGCCGCCACCCGCGTTGAAATTGCGGATTGTCAGGTTTTGCAGCGTGAGCGAGCCGCTCGCGGTCACGTTGAACGCCCGGAACTGCGGTGCGCCGCTGCCGCGTTCCAGAATTGCGCCATTCCCGATGATCGTGATCGGCGTGGTGATCGACGGGAGAGCGATGCTGTTCTGCGCCGTGAGGAAGGTATAGGTGCTGCTCGCCGTCAGGCAGATCGTATCGGGGGATGCGCCGTTGGCGTTGGCGGCGGCAATGGCGTTGACGAGAGCGGAGGGGTCGTTGGCGGCGGTGCAGGTGATGGATGGGGTAGGCGTGAAGGTGGACGTACTCGTCGCTGTAGGAGTGGGAGTAAAAGTCGGCGTGTAGGTCGTTGTAAAGGTTGCTGTCGGCGTATTCGATGGGGTGACTGTAGGCGTGTAGGTTAATGTCGAGGTTGCCGTCGCTGTATGAGTGGGTATTGCAGTTGAAGTATCAATCGCTGTAGATGTAGGGGTGGTTGTAAAAGTTGGTATGTTGGTGCTGTCAGGTGTTAGGGTGTTCACAAATTCCGGCGAATACCAGGAATATATTTGCGAAACCCCTTCATCAATGAGAGTTTGTTCACCAGATAGGGAGACTGCGAAAAGCGAACCATCAGCGGTGACCACAAATATACCCTCTCCGCTTGGTAGCCAGCCCCAATTGTTATATCCAGCGGGAACAAGTAGTTCATTCAGCGGCAAAACTTCAATTATTTGATTATCGATATTTATTGTGGCAAAAAAATGAACAAATAAGCGTGTTGTTGGGACGAAAGTATAGGCCCAAAGTCCTATTCGTTGGTCAGTAGGCGACCATCGAATACCAGATGAACCAAGTAGAAGTGGTTCTGGAAAGTTGTCTAAGAAACTCATATCTAAATTGCTCATCTGTTCTACGTTGTAAGTTTCAACTAGTCTAACTGTAGAAGCATAGGCGATAAAGTCTCCTGAGTTTGACCAGGCAAAATAGCTTCTGGTATCTATAGGACGAGCAGGAATGATGGTCACATTTGACAGTTGTGTGACAACTTGATCCTTAAACACATCAAAAATAATCTCTCGGTTATTTCCTGTACAAAATCTCTGGATTTCTCCTTGTGTAATTGAATCACACTGCTCATAAACGTATTTGGTCATGTCAGGCGATGGTAGGGGTTCAATGGATGAAAGATCGCCGTTCAAATTAGGGAGCAAGTCAAATATATTGTATGATATTGGACCGTTCAACGTGCTTGAGTAGACATCAAATTCGTAGACTTGATTTGTTTCACGAGACTGGAAAATCATAATGCGATTGTTATCTTTCCATGAGAAATCACAGGATAATTGCCAGGATAGTTGTTCCGCGATGTGAGTTACTGAAATTCCAAGGTCGAGATTGTAGACGACTAAGGAGAGTGGATTGCTAGGATCCACAACTGCAATGAACTTGAGGTCAGGCGATATTTCAAAGCAATGGTTTGATGGGATACGTGTAATAACCTCCTGCTCTCCCAATGAGATCAATTCTGTATAAATGTCAGTTTCATGTAGATACACTACACGACCTTGAACGTCCTGTGCCTTAACGAGAAATGTCATGATAAAGCTAAACATCATCATAATGATGATGCAAGAAATTCTTTGAGTCAGCTTTGAGTAGTTTCTGGTAATCATTTGTTAATTATCCTAGGAGTTCTCAGTGATTGGGCAGTTAGTATCAACAACGTAGTTGTCCTGTGCAAACTCAGGTATACCTAGCATATCACGACGATAATTCGTATCATTAGGTCCACGCTCTTCTGAGGAAGTTATAGCAAAAATGTAGGCAAATTTTCCTTGTGCATCGGTATTACTTATAATCTCGCAATACATTACTTGTCTTGCACCGGATGTAATCGCAATATAACCTGGTGTTCCAAAGTACCAATTCCCCCATTTGATAGGTGTTTGTTCACCAATCTGAATTAAGGTAGTAATGCGTGGTCCAGCAATTGATGAGACGATTTCCTGTACCGACGGGCTAATTATTTGGTCGACGAGCGTTTCGATAACGGATGAATCAACTCCATCTGCGTTAGCCCTTTGTATCCACCAGTCGCTACCCTGTAATAGCATTAAGAGTTTATCACCCGTACAGGGCTGTCTCAATAAACAAGCACCTGCATTGACATTGATATTCAGCGTATAGATTAAGTCTAGCGGTGCTGAAGAACCGCTTAGCTCAGTTAAAGCAAAGTAGGCAAGAAGATCCCTTACTTGAGGTGGTCGTCCCGCTCTCTCGGAGAAAACCTCGTAAAAAGCTACATATACTCTAGCTGCACAGTCAGTGCGTGCTCTTTCCGAAGATATCCCCTCAGCACATCTTAGATTATTTACATCGCTAACCTCAGGAAACGGTCAAATATCATACAAATCAGATCCTAGAACATCATTAGGATTGAAACTTATAGTTTTTGAGAGGTATTCACAACCACCGACAGAGTCTGCATTAATCCATCTGTCACCTCCACCTTCGCTTGCAGTCAATCGATACCAACCATAAGCTTCAACTAAACTCTCGCCAATAACATGACCAATAACTGGCACTTCATCATCTGAATTTATACCACCTACGACAACGCCCTGTGCGTTAGGGCTTGAACGAACGTTAACTCGATTGACGCCACTTGTAATAGTTCCTTCGCACACCACTCGAAGCTTTACCGTTTCAGAATCATTGAAAATTGGCACATCAATCGTATCGGTTGATCTGATGACTGCCGTATTCTCAAGCAAAGTATTCAAAGCCAGACTTTGAACGACGCGAGTACGAATAAATAATACCGCTTCTGTTGGCATCTCCGGATCTGTGCTTGCTAGAAGGGCAGGAATTCGCCAGATGCCAGTTGATGATAGAAAAGAGCCAGTACTAGGGACGGCTTGAATAAATTCAAATCCTTCTGGCAAAACATCTGACACCTCAATTTCGGTCACATCCTCTGCGGATGTGTTACTCACAGCTATTGTGAAAGTCACTACATCCCCTGCTGCAGGTGTAAGATCATCAACCTGTTTAGTTAAACCAATTCCCTGGGGTAATGCTGTCACAATCAGCTTTATCGAAGACTGACTTGAGTCAACATTTATTGAGGATAATGCTGACTGTATTGGGGATGCGAGCGTTAGATTAGCCTCTTCCTGTGAAGTAGATTCAATCGATGCCATGCCGTTAATCGTGAACTCCCCCGCCACCCGCCCCACCACATCCAGCGTGATCACAAAAGGCTGCCCAATCACCAGGTCATCGTAATCATAGGTGAATGTCACCAGGTCGTCGTCGCCCACCACATGCAACGCATCGGCGAAGCTTTCCGAGAAGGGCACGCCCAGAGTCGCCAGGAATTGTACGATTGTCAGGAAAAAATCATTCAGCAGCGATTGATCTTCGCCAGTGATGGTCATGCCCTGTGGAACCAGGTTACGCGGCACCCGCAGCGTCAGCCTGACCGCGCCCTCGGTCGGCGCGCTGCCGATGTTGGTCACGCGCGCCACCACCGGGATGCGCTGCCCGACGTAGAGCGCAGTGGGGTCAACGCCGTCCGCCAGCGCCAGGGTGAGCGTCAATTCTGGACGAGGCTCAAAAAGCTGCCACCAATCGAACCCAGGGGGCATAACGTTGATTGCATCGATCCGGATGGATTCGCTGGAGATGTCGTTCAGATCGACAGCCCAGGTGAAATACACATTTGGACAGGTCGAACATGAAACTTCACCCCCTCCCATTGGCAGGCTGAAATAGTTGTAAACGAGCCAACGCCCATCTGGTGAAAGCCCTAACGCCCGATTGCCTTGCGTCGCGCTGGTGGGATTGGGATCGGCAAAATTACGCAGGGTCGTAATCGCAGGCAGCGCCGTCGTTGAATTCAAAACCCCGATCATGGCGCTTGAGTTGGCACCCGTTTGCCGCGTCATGGCAAGGCGTAACTCGCTGCCTGTCCAGGCTGCATCGAGCAACCAATCACCAGTCCTCGCACTGACTCCATCCGTGATCAGCGGTTCCAGTTGGGCTTCAGCATCGAAGACTGGCGCAATCAACCGCACGCCCTGCAGCCCCGTATTGAGCCTGTGGGTGCAAAAAAGAAACTGCTGTGCCCTGACTTGTACTATCACGGGCCCGGTACAGTTTTGCGCGATAGTGATGGGGACGTTCGGCGGGCTTGGCGATGCGCTTGTGAAAGGTATCGCGCGAATCACCGGATAACTGTTTCCGGGGTTGGGAAAACTCACATAGACAACCTGTAACCCCGTGTCGTCCTGAAACCACACGGGATGCGCATCGTATTCCATATCATCGGTCAGCGGATAAAGAATCCCGGTTTCCACTTCAAGAATGTAAATATCATAATAGTTGTAGAACGGGTTTCCAGAACGACACCCCACAGCGAAGTATTTGCCATCAGGGGAGACGCTGGGACCAGAAAATGTGGTGGCGAAAATGGAGGGTCTGTTTATGTAGGGCGGTTGCGAATAACTGACTACGTTCTCGGTGCCTTCATAATTCAAGCGCATCAGGTAAGGTGATGATCGACTCAAAATCCCGTAAATTCCATCTCGACCTGGCGAGAATAATGTCTGTCGGATGATCGGGTCATCCGTGAAATAAGAATCAGACGTACTGGCGGCTGTCGAAACATCCATACCGAACGAGAGCATATCCGCATCGGACGGCACATAGATCGCCAGGTCGTCCACCAGTCCACCCTGTGGCATCGATACGCTGACGATACCAGCGGGCAGCGGATCTGTGTCGGTAGCAGTCAGCACTTCCTGACCATCGATACGCACCAGCAGCGTTCCGCCTACAATCGAGACGTTCACCAATCGCCATGAAGCGACAACCGGCGCTGCGATGACCTCCGCCAGCACTACCTCATCGCGCCACAACCTGATTTGTGCATCGGCTGTCAGCGTGACGTGATAGGCGCCCGCCGCGCTCGACCGCAGCGTCAGCCGCATTTCGACGCCCGCTTGTGCGCTCACCTGCACAGTGTGATCACGGTAAGTGCCTAAGGTCAGCTGCGTCGCTGGCGCACCAGGGTAGAGGTAGAGACTGTAGCCATTCTCGACGAAGATCGGCGCGCCTAATCCACCCGACAGCGCGATAAATGGGTCATTAAGTCCGGCGAATGACTCCAGATAGACCAGCGTCATAGCGGGTTCTGGCACAGTTTCGGGCGCGACGGGGCTGGCGGCTGGTGTGGCGAATGGAGCGCTCGGTGTGGCGGTGGAGCTTGGCAGCAGAACGGGCGAGTCGGTCGGCACCTCGGTCGAGATGCCCACATCTTCGAGCGGCGCCGGGGTCAGCGACGGGTAGGGCGTCTCGGTTGCGACTTCAATTATGGGGGGTAATAATATCGTTTAGGGTAGCAGTTGGTTCAGTGATTTCCTGTGCGGCACTGCTCACGAACGCCAGCAGCGCGAATCCGATCAGCAGGGCAGCGTAGGACAGCGACGATCGACGCATGAAAGATTCCCCATGAAGCTGATGCAAAAATCAGACATCCCGATACACGAACAGCATAACGCGCCGTGTGATTGAGCGCAAGGGGTCTGGAAAATCCAACCCCCTCCCCCACGATCGACCAGCGTTCTATTCCCCGGCGTCGAGGTTGTCGCGCGTGACCGTCTCACCTGGCGGCGCGACCACGTTCTTAGGCAGTGTCCCGCCCGCCATCAGCATAACCAGGGCATCGACCGCCGCCCGCGAAAATTTTTCACGCCCGACCGCCACCGACGCACGCATATAATAGTTGTTGGTGATGTGCTGACGCGCCTGGGGTTCGGCATCCACGCTGGAGATGATCACCGCGTCCGGGGCGATTTCCGCCGCTTCCAGCGCGGCGATCGCGCCATACGACCCCGCGTCGTTGATGCTGAGGATGGCGTCGAAGCTGATAGCGTCGTCGATCAGACCCGCGATCGACTTTTCACCGTCTTCCTGAGTGCCGCCCAGGAAGCGCCCGACGATCTCGACCTCCGGCGCCACCGCTTTCACGCCTTCTTCAAGTCCGTTGGCGCGCTCGACGATGATCGGCATTGCCGGATAATCGAGGATAGCGACTCTGCCCTGACCGTCCCGCTCCGCCAGCAGAATCTCGCCGAGCGCGCGTCCGGCAGCCAACCCCATCTCGTAATCGGTGCCTTCACCTGAGATCAGCACGCCGCCATAATTCTCGATCTTGCCCGTCATGAACACCAGCGGCAGCCCCGCCGTTTGCGCGCTGCTCAGAGTTTCGTCGAGCAGGGTGATGTCGAGCGGACAGACGATCAAGCCGCGCACACCGTCTGCGCGCGCCTGTTCGATCTGTGTCACCTGGGTGTAGGCGTCATTTTCAGCATTGTAAACGCGGAAGGGCAATCCATAGCCCTGGGCAAATTCCGCGATCTCGCGCGCCTGTGCCGCGTGATACTGACTCGACTGCACACAGGCGGCATAGGCGACGAAGCCGTCCGCGCCGATGCGCGCCTGTGCCGCACGGATGTCGGCATCGGTCGGCACCAGATCGACGGCGCGCCCGGTCTCTTCTTCCAGGACGACCGCGCGTATGGGGGCGTTCGGCGCCCGATTGAGTATGCCCGTTGCAAACAGGACGATCCCGGCGAAGATCAGCGCCGCGACGATGCCGCCGATCAGCAGCGGCAGCGACGGGCGTGCAGACTTATTTGCCTCATTTTCCAAAGTCGGTGACTGCGGCGGGAACGGGTAGCTGGCGGTGGTAGTCGGGTCGGAGGGTAAAGGGACACTTTTGACCGCGTTCGCCGTCCCGCTGCCGATCCGCACCGCCGGATAGCTGCTTGAGCTGATCGTGCGTCCCATCGCGCCTGTCAGCGCGGTCACCAGATCGAGCGCGGTGTCATAGCGATCGACCGGGTTTTTTGCCAGGGCGCGCAGCAGCACATTGTCGATCTCGGTCGAGAGGGCGGCATTGTGTTTCGATGGCGGATCGGGCATTTTTTCGAGATGCTGGTAGATGACCGAGACGACATTGCTGTCCGACGCCTGAAACGGTTGTTCGCCCGCCAGCATATGATAGATCAGCACGCCCAGGCTGTAAATATCGCTGCGGTAGTCGAGCGCCACCCCGCGAAGCTGTTCCGGGGACATGTACGCCGGGGTGCCGACGATCGTGTCGGTGCGGGTGATGTTGACCGCGTTTTCGGTCAGCTTTGCCAGCCCAAAATCTGACAGGAAGGCGTTGCCCGCGTCGTCGAGCAGGATGTTGCTCGGCTTGAGATCGCGGTGGAGCACGCCCTTGCTGTGGGCATAGCTCAGTCCGCGCCCGATCTGGATCAGCAGGTCGGCGGCGCGTCCCATCTCCAGCGCACCCGCCGCCATCAGATCGCCGAGCGTGCCACCGCGCAGCAAGCGCATAGCGATGTAGGCGATCTCGTCGTTGACGATCCCATAATCGTAAATCGGGAGGATGTGGATATGTTCGAGCGAGGCGATCACCCGTGCTTCCTGGGCAAAGCGCTGGCGGAATTCTTCACGCCGTCCGTGCGACGGATCGAGCGAGATGATCTTCAACGCGATCGAGCGATTGACCGACGGCTGATGGGCACGGTAGACTGACGCCATGCCTCCCTGCCCGATCTTCTCTTCGATGGTGTAAGTGCTGATTTGGCGCCCGATCAAGGCATCGGTTTGCATGGCTGCATTGTCTTTCGGAATCGAGAAAAATAATGCTGGAACGAGATGCGGCTTACGAGACGATTATATCAAGAATGGCATACGACGGCGAAACGGTGGGTGTCCGCTGAGAGTCCGACTGCGCAGCGCGCCCATCACCCTCTATAATGAAGGCAGATCGCAAAAAAAATGTATCGAGGTTTTCACATGCGTTTTCTACGATTCTGCATGACATTGGGGACGGTACTGGCGCTGGCGATCGGGGTCGGCGCGCAGGATACCGTCGAACCCTTGCCTGCCAGCTATCGACTCGATGGCATCACCCATATCTATCAGGGCTGGAACAACTGTGGACCCGCCACGATCACGATGGGGTTGAGCTATTACGGCTATCCCGCTGAACAGACAGCAGCGGCACAGTGGTTGAAACCAAATACCGAGGACAAGAATGTCAGCCCCTGGCAGATGGCGGAATACGTCAATGCACAGATGACCGACGTGCGCGCGCTGATCCGCTACGGCGGCACACTCGACCGGCTGAAGACGTTGATCGCGGACGACTTTCCAGTCCTGATCGAGGCAGGCTATGATCCGGCATCCGCCAATCAGGGCTGGATGGGACATTACCTGTTGGTGAGCGGCTACGACGACGGCAATCAGACGCTCATCACCCAGGACAGCTACGATGGACCCAATCTGCCCTACAGCTACGACCATATCCAGGAATACTGGAAACATTTCAATTATGTCTACCTGGTGCTGTACGAACCGGCGCGTGAAGCCGAGCTGATGACGCTGCTGGGCGCCGATGCCGACCCGACCGCCAACCTCTACAACGCGCTGGTGCTGGCGCAAACCGATGCCATCGCCAACCGTGACGACGGCTTCGCCTGGTTCAACCTCGGCAGCAATTACACCATGCTGGAAATGTTCGACGAGGCGGCGTCGGCATACGACTTTGCCCGCAACACCAGCAGCGGTCTGCCCTGGCGTATGAACTGGTATCAGTTCGGCATGTTCGAGGCTTATCTGGCGGTCGGACGGAACGACGAGGTGATCGCGCTGGCGCGAACGAATCTCGACGACGGCGGCGGTCAGTACATCGAGGAAACCTACTACTATGGCGGTCTGGCGCGTCAGGCAAAGGGAGAACGCGACCGGGCGATCGAGAATTTCAACGGCGCGATCGCCTTCAATCAGAATTTTACGCCCGCGCGTGAGGCACGCGACGCGCTGCTGGCGGGCGGGTAACCTCGCTGAAATACCAGCACAGGCGATGATTGCAGGGACGCATCGTTATGCGTCCGCGTTTCACGTCCGATGTACCGTCTCGTTGAGGGCAGCCAGCAAACCGCGAAATGCCAGCTTGTAATCGGCAGCAAAATCGAAACGCGGTGAACGGCGTAAATCGTCCGGTGGCACGCCCCCGATCAGCGCCACTACGACGCGCTTGTGTTTTTGCCTGAAAAAGCGCCATGCCGTCTCTACATGGTCGGCAGTCGCCGATGTGGGCGAGGCGATCAGCACCATCCGCCCACATTCTTTCAATGCGGGATGCACGCCGCCCGCCCACTGCACCGCTGCGGGGTCGGCGTCGTGCAGCCAATGCGCCATACGCAACCGCTCCAGATCACCAGCAAGCTGCATGGCGAACTCGGCATCGTCGGAGGCATAGGCGATATAGACCGAGTCCGGCGCCAGTTTTGCCCGCTTGGTTTTGCCGTCCGTGATCTGGATTAGAGGCGGACGCGCCATTGTATCGTGGGCGGCGGTCTTGCCAAGTCGAAAGACGGATCCGCCGCAAATCGGGCAGTCCCCGCGCGTGGCGGGGCGTCCTTTGCCCGTCCAGACCGGGGTCGGCGCAATCATGATCACGCGCACGCGATCGCGCACGCAGAAAGCCTCGATCTCACCGTTTTCCGCGTCGGTGTCACCGGTCGGAATTGTGGGTCGTTCGTCCATCATATCCCGCCTTTTTACGCCGCAGTGTGGGGTTGATCTGGTATGATGCGAACGATTGTACCGTTCTCTGGCTCGCTCCTCAAGTAGCGACAGTCAGCAGTCGGTCACGAAGGCTGTCAGAGCAATTCTTCGCACCTTCGCGTCTTCCTGTTCAATCTGTCTTTCTTGTCCTTGACAGCCAGCCCAATCGCCTATGCAAATATCCCCGGCGGCACCGTATAGCCGTCGAATGCCTCGAAGGTCAGATCGTTCATGGGGAATTTGAGCCGCTCTTTAGCGATCCTGAACAACACGCTGTAGCTGGAGGTCAGGCGCGGCGCGTCTTCCAATGCCAGCACCCGCAAAATCTCCCCAATGCCCTCGTCGTCCTGCGCCTCGATCTCGATGAATTTGCCCAGCGGCAGCTCGTCCAATACGATCTCCGCACCCATCAGCGTATAGGTGGTGCGGTATTTTTCGTATTTCCACGCCGCCCGGTAACCCAACAGTCCCAAAATCACCGCCATCGTGTCGTAGTCGCTGACCTCGACCTCGGCTTCAAAACGGGTCGAGCCGTACTTGCCTTGCAGCTTGTCGCCTTCTTTGTAGGTCAGGCGGGCGCGCGAGTCCTGGCGCATCCGCAAGACCGTCCCGCTCTCGGCAAAGTCGCCGCTGGCGTTGTCATAGCGGACATTGCGCTCCAACACGCGCGGGGACGCCAGTATGCCGCCGGCGGCTTCGATACGCGCGGCGATCGCGTCCAGGTCGGACACGATCACCTTGACCTCGGTTTCCTGCATCTTGTCGTTTTTCATGTGTTCCTCTCGTGCGGAAACATCGTTATGCGTCCCTGTAATCACAGGTGACGCGGATGATATCTGGGCATTCTTGAATGACCCTTCTACAGGGTCAGGACGACCTTGCCAAAGACCTCACCGCTCTCGATCAGTCGGTGTCCTTCTGCGATCTGGTCCAGCGGCAGCGTCGCGCCGATCGCCGGCTTGAGTATCCCCGCGAATACCAATCCCATCACGCGGGTAAAGTCACCGGTTGTGCCCATCGAGGAACCGATGAGGGTGATGTGTTTGCCAAAAATCAGCCGCGTGTCGATCTGCGCATCATAGCCGCTGGTGTTGCCGACGACCAGCACCCGTCCACCGCGCCTGACGGCGCGCAAACTGTCGTTCAGGGTTGCCTTGCCTACGTTGTCCACCACGATATCGACGCCGCGCTTGTCGGTCGCTTTGTAGACCGCCTTTGACCAGGCGGGATCAGCCGAACGATCGAAGGTCACGTCGGCGCCCAGATCGCGGGCGCGGGCGCATTTTTCCGCCGTCGATCCGACTATGTACACGGTCGCACCAGCGGCTTTGGCGATCTGGAGATAGGCGGTATTCGCGCCACCACCCGCGCCGACGATCAGCACCGTTTCGCCGGGTCGCACGTCGCCGCGTGTGATCAGCGAGTGCCACGCTGTGACATACACCAGTCCGGCAGCCGCCGAGTCTGCAAACGCAATCTGATCGGGCAGGGCGATCAGATTGCGCGCGGGCAGTGTCACCCGTGCGGCGGCGACTCCGGGCGCGTGTTCGCCCAGGATCACGCTGTTCAGGCACGCCGACTCGTCCCCGGTGCGGCTCAGGCAGTCGGGATCGATCAGCGTCGGGTTGATGCCGACGCGATCGCCCGGCGCGAACCCGCTCACCCCGGCGCCAACCGACTCGATCACGCCCGCGCCGTCGGCACAGACGACATGCGGCATGGGCAAATCGAGGCCCTTCCAGCCTTCGCGCACCCATATATCCAGGCGGTTGAGCGCGACCGCATGTATATTGATCGTCACTTGCCCGGATGCGGGGGAGGGGGGTTCGGGGAGATCGTCGATGACGCGCAAGACATCGCGTCCGCCGTGTGCGTAAAAAACCGCCGCGCGCACGATCAGCGCAGTCCGAGTTCGTTGCGGGCGATCACCATGCGCTGCACCTCGCTGGTGCCCTCGTAAATGCGGGTAATGCGGGCGTCGCGGTAGTAGCGCTCGACCGGCATTTCTTTACTGTAGCCCATGCCGCCGTGAATCTGCACCGCTTCATCGGTGACGAACATGGCGGTCTCGCTGGCGAACAGCTTTGCCATGCTCGCCTCGGTGGTATAGCGTCCACCACTGGCTTTGGCGCGCATCTTGGCGGCACAGGCATTGTAGATCAGCAGACGCGACGCCTCGATACGGGTTTTCATATCCGCGATCTTTTGCTGGATCATCTGAAAGCCGCCGATCGCTCCGCCGAATGCCTGACGTTCACGCGCGTAGTGCAGGCTGGCTTCGTAGGCGGCTTCCGCGATGCCCAACGCCTGGGCGGCGATACCGATCCGTCCGGCGTCCAGCACGGTCATGGCGATTTTGAAGCCTTCGCCGGGTTGACCTAATACATTTTCCACCGGACAGGCGTAGCGCTCGTAGACGATCTCGCTGGTGGCGCTGGCGCGGATGCCGAGCTTGGGTTCTTTTTTGCCGCGTATAAAACCGGGGGTGTCGGCGTCGATCAAAAATGCCGTGACCCCTTTATGTTTCTTGTCTGGCTCGGTCATGGTGAACAAGACCACATAGTCGGCGACCGGGCCCGATGTGACCCAGCTCTTGCGCCCGTCGATGATGTAGTGCGTGCCCGCCTCGTTCAGCACGGCGCGCGATTCCATCGTCCCGGCGTCCGATCCGCTCATCGGTTCAGTCAGGCTGTACGCGCCGATCTTCTCTCCCGACGCGACCGGGATGAGAAAATGCTGTTTTTGCGCTTCGGTGCCGAACAGCGTAATGGCGTTGCAGTAGAGCGAGTTATTGACGCTGACGATCGTACTGTGGCTGGCGTCCACGCGCGCGACCTCGATCATGGTCAGGGCGTAGGCGAGCGTGTCCATGCCCGCGCCACCGTACTCCTCTGGGACTTCGATCCCCATCAGACCCATCGCCCCCATTTTTTTGATCGTTTCGAGCGGGAACTCTCCAGATTCATCGTATTCGGCGGCGATCGGCGCGACCTCTTTGGCGCAGAATTCGCGCACAGCCCGGCGCAAGGCTTCGTGTTCGTCGGTGAGGATGGGGATGAGCGATTGAGCTTGAGCGTGTGTCATATCGGCAGGCATGAACGTATCTCCTCAAAAGGACTATTCATGTGCCATTATACATTGTCACTACAGCATCGGTGGGTCGATCAGATGGTCGAGCGCCTCATCGAGCGTCGCGGCGATCCTGTCGGCGTGCATCAGAGGAATGTCGGTCAGCGGCGCCCCTTCGACCGCGACGACGACGCGCGCCCCCCGCCCCGACGCATAGCCCGTCTCCCATCCTGCCGAGAAACCCGCTGGCAGGATCAGCAGCAGCACATCGGCTGCGCCGAGCGATCGCAGCATGGTCATGTCCGACTGTCCGGTCTCACGCAAATAAGGCGACGCCATAGCGTCTTCAAACGACGTGATCCCTGCCTGACGCATGACCGACAGCAGATCGCTGCGGGTGAAGTCGTACACGAACCATCCGGCAGCGCGCAGCCGACTGACCGCTGCCTGTACCTTTGTCGCATTCGCGGTGCTGGAAGACACAAAGCAGCGGCGTTGCAAGCTCTGTCCTGCTACTTCGGGGCGCTGCAGCAGCGTGAGTACCTGTGTATGGCTCATCACCTGTCCTTCATACATTGCCAGTGAACGATCATCCCGGTTGAAACTGCTTTTGCACACGCTCACTCAATTGAGCAAAGTCGCGCACATCGATCGGCTTTTGCAGGATATAATCCGCCACTTGCTCGACCGCACTCGTCGCCATGTGGGGATTCGCCGTCACGACGATCACGACTGGCTTGTTCCAGGCGGGCGACTGGCACAACTGCGTCAGCAGCGCCACCCCGTCCAGGGTCGGCATGGCGAGATCGACGATCAGCAGTTGATACTTCCCGGTATGAAACGCCTGCAAGCCGCCTAAACCATCTTCAGCTTCTACGACCGCATAGCCCGCATGTTCGAGCGCGATCCGAAAGATACGGCGATTATGTTCATTGTCGTCAACAACCAGCGCCGAGTACATAAAGAAACCAATCCTTTCACCCGACTTTCATCGAGTGTGATGCTGTTGAATGAATTCATCATACAGGAAAGCCATGCAGAACAGCATTAATGGTTTGTCATCCACCTAAATTCGCAAATGCCGATTCTTAACGCTTGAGAGTCCTGCTTTAGCCTATACTGATCCATAAGCTGACTGCATCCATATCATCGGGGCGGACATGATTGACACGCTATTGTCACAACTCGGCACCAGCGTCATGCGCAGCGTGCCCTACGACACTGCATGGCTGGCACGGTTATCGCTCACACAGCCCCAGTACGCTCCAGCCTTCGATTGGCTGCGTGAGCATCAACTCGCGGATGGCAGCTGGGGCAGCCGCGCACTCTATTTTCACGATCGATTCATTTGTACCCTGAGCGCGGTGCTGGCGCTGCACGACAACGGCATCGCTGCCGATCAGGTGCGTGTCGCCTATGGGGTCGAGTTTTTGTGGCGCGCCTACCCCAATCTGAACACCGATCCCCACGACACCATCGCTTATGCCGTGCTGGTCGCCAGTATGCTGCAAGAAGCGCGGCAGCGCGGTCTGCACGTGCCGCAGCACCTGGCGCACAACCCGGAAGAAGTCGCGGCAAAGCTGAACCTGCTGGCAGGGCAGTCGCACAAGTGGCGTCGGCTCACCATGTCCTTTTCGCTGGAGGTATGGCGCAACCAGATCGGAGATCAGTTCGATTTCCTCGAAGACAATCATTCGATCGGGGTATCGCCCGCCGCGACCGCCGCGATCCTGACCGTCAGGAATGACCCACGTCCGCACCAGTATCTCAGCACCGTGATCGCGCGCCAGGGGGACGGCGGACTGCCGAACGTGTTCCCGATCGACGTGTTCGAGGTCGGCTGGGGGCTGAACTACCTGCGCCTGAGCGAGAGCATCGAGCCGACCGATCCGCGTATTCAGCCACATCTGGATTTCCTGGAACGCAATTTTCTGCCCCACCAGGGAATCTCGTATTCGTCGTATTTCTCGGTCAAAGACCTGGATGTCACATCGGTCGTGATGACTGTGCTGCACTGGGCAGGGCGACGTATTGACCCGGCGGTCTTCGCGCAATACGAACTCCCCGACGGCTTCCGCTGCTATCCGCACGAGTCGTCGCCGTCGCTCAGTGCGCAGCTGCATTTGTTGATGTGCCTGCGCCAACTGGGATACCGTAAAGACCATCCCTGGGTTGCCAAAGCGTTGGGGCAGATTCATCGCTGGAAAGAACAAGGCGCGATCTGGTTCGACAAGTGGCACGCCTCACCGTACTATCTGACACTGCCGATGACCGAAGCGCTGATCGAGTTCGACGAGTCGCTGGTCGCGGAGCGGGTGCGCTGGGTGATGGCGACTCAGCAGCCCGATGGAGGCTGGGGGCATTACGGCTTCTCGACAGCCGAAGAGACGGCCTACACGCTGCTGGCGCTGCTGCGCTGGTCGCAGCACTTCGGTGAGGTATCCGAGAGCATGTTGGGACGTGCCGCGCACTTTCTGAGAGGGGCTGCTGCCGAGGTGCATACTCCGTTGTGGCTCGGCAAGTGTCTGTACGTGCCACAGCTCGTCGTCGATGCCGGGATCACCGCCGCGCTGCACCTGTACGATAACCGTCAGCAGCCGTATTTCTATCGCTCGTCACCGATCCAGGTGATCAGGGAGATCAATCCATTCGAGCAGACTGCCTGAGCACCACCCTTCACGACACCATCTGAAGCTTTGGAGGAAATATGACCACGACGACCGTACCCGCGCCGGCACTCGCACCCACATCGCCACTGGCACAACTGTGGCGATTCCTGCTGGTGCCCCGTGTCAGTGATCGTGATCTGTACTTGCGCGAACGCACGATCCGGATCGTGGCATTGATCTCGCTGCTGTTCGCGCTGCTCGCCAGCGTCGCATCCCTGCTCGTCTTTCGTGACGTGTTCGAATTTGTCTCGTATCCGAGCCTGTACCTGATCGTTTTCCTGTCCAGCACAGCGGCGATGGTACTGGTGACGCGGGGCAACCTGCTTGGCGCGGGGTGGGCTGTCGTGGTGGGCTGGTTCATCAGCACGACGCTGGTTGCCGCGATTGATGCAGGCTATCCGGCGCAAATCCATACCGCGCTGCTGCTGCTGTCCTGCCTGCTCGCCTATTCCGTGCTGCCGCAGCGCACCATCTGGATCGCGGCGGCGTTCGCCACCCTCGCCGCCATGCTGCCGGCTCTGAGCAGTGCCAATCCGGCGGATATGTTTTCGATCGCCCTCACCAATGTGACTGTGTTCGGCTTGGCAGCGCTGTTCCTGTATCAGCAGTCGAGCGAGAGCAACGATCGACTGCGCGCGGTGCAGACAGCGCTGAAAGCGATCGAGGTCGCACGTGCCGAGGCGGATCTGGCGAACCAAGCCAAATCGAACTTCCTGGCGAATATGAGCCACGAGCTGCGCACGCCGCTCAATGCGATTATGGGCTATGTCGATATTCTGCGCTACGGGATGGCTGGCGAGCTGACCAGCACCCAGACCGGGCTGCTCCAGGATGTCGCGCAGAATAACACCCGGCTGCTGGCGCTGATCAACGATATCCTCGATGTCGCCAAGATCGAGTCCGGGACGACCACACTGCTGGAGACGATCGCCGATCCGCAGGAGGTCGTCATGCGCACAGTCGAGGCTCTGCGTGGGCTGCTGCTCAACAAGAATATCGAACTGAATGTCGTCTTCACCGAGGACGCACCCTCGGTCGTGCTGATGGACGTGACCAAATTTCAGCAGGTGTTGACCAACCTGATCGGGAACGCGATCAAGTTCACCGAAAAGGGCGGGGTGTACGTCACCGTCGATGGAAACTCGCCCGACGAGTGGCATGTTAAAGTGCGCGACACAGGCATCGGCATTCCGGCGGAAGCCAAAGCCTATATTTTTGAGAAATTCCGCCAGGTGGACAGCTCGACGACCCGTGTGCGCCAGGGAACCGGACTGGGACTGGCGATCGTGAAAGGGCTGACCGAGTTGTTTGGCGGCGAGATCACCGTCGAAAGCCAGCCTCATGTTGGCACGACCTTTACGTTGAGTCTTCCCCGTAACCGCAGTAGAATCGATACAAGGAGCGAAGCCCATGAGCAAACCAGTGTATAACTTCATGCTGATCGACGACGACATCGATACGCAGCGCATTTTTCGTATGGTCGTCGGACAGCACCCGCACCGCCTGACCATCGCCGGGAACGCCACCGAAGCGTTCGACATACTCAAGGAGGAGCAGCCAGACGTGATCGTGATCGATCTGCTGCTGCCAGGATTGGACGGCTATCAGGTCTGTGAGCGGATTCAGCGCGACGATCTGGCAGGCGGCGCCGATATGGTGGCGACGACCGCCTATCATTCCGTCGGCACCAAAGAGATAGTGCTGGCGCGCGGCTTCAGCGAATTCATCCCCAAGCCGCTGGACTCCGCCAGCCTGGTGAACTTTCTGGAACAAGTCGCCCGGCGACGCAACTAAGTAGGGATACGCCATGTTCAACGACCCAACCCAATGGACAGTCCTGATCGTCGATGACGAGATTCACAATCTCGGCGTAGCGGAATATGTGCTGCGATTCCACGATGCCAAAAGCTGGAAGGTGACCTCCGGGCGCGAGTGTCTGGAGATGCTCGGCGTGCAGCGTCCTACCTTTATCCTGCTCGATATTCAGATGCCGCTCATGTCCGGGTTCGAGGTGCTGGAGGCGATCCGTCAGAACGCCAGGCTGCGCAGTATGCCGGTGATCGCCATGACCTCGTATGCCATGCCGGGCGATTACGAGCGCGCTATGGCTGCCGGATTCGACGGCTACATCACCAAACCGATCCAGGTGGCGACCTTCATCAAAGAGATCACCGCCATCCTGAACAATTCGGCGCGCTGACCATGACGATCGCCCTGACATTGCATGACACCGACGTTTTCGCGGCACAGATTCACGCGCGCTATCCCGAAGGCTTGACCGGGCTTTTTGCCATTGGCGCCACCCGGCGCACCTACATCCTGGAGCGCCAGCGCGATCAGGCGGACATCGGGCGCATCGAAGATTTCAGCGCGATGGGCGAATATCTGCTGACACGCTATCACCGCTTCTGTGCCGACTTTTTCACGCTTGGCGGGCAGAACATGGTGATCGGGGCGCTGTCGTACCGCAGCTTCTTCGAGCGCGGCGCCGCGTATGCCGCCAAAGCCATGCCGGAGGTGCTGCGCCTGATCGACTCGGTGAGCATCGACTTTTACCACAGCTATCAGGTCGATCCGTATTTCATCGGCTTAGAGGTGCTGCAAAGCGCCGCCGCCAACCCGCCGATGCGCGAGCTGGCGGCGCGGCTGCATGAATTCCAGGCGGCATGGACGTATGACCCTGCACACCGTAAGCTGTTCTGGGAGATCGCCACGATCCCGCTGCTGTCGTTGTGGGGAGTCGATCGGGGCATGTCGGACTCGGCGCGCGACGCGCTCGATGCTCAGATCGCGGGCAGCCCGGATTTTCCGACCATCCAGCGGACGCTCTACGACCATTTCACACGCGCCATCCTGGGGACGGCGCTGCCGATGCCGCATCTGTATCTCGGCACCAATATGGCGGGCGATCTCAAGTTTCGTTCGCCGCTGATGCTGGCGCTGTCGGGTGGGGAATATCTGCGTGCCTATTACACGCCGTACCCGACCCTGTTCATGCAGCGCGAGACGTTACAGCACATCCTGGCTGACCTGGCATTCAGCGAGCGCCTCGCCTCGCCGGAAGAGGTCGATTACAGCGGACGCTACACCCCGGCACTGGTCGAGGCGGAATATCAGCGCATTCTCGCGCTGGCGGACGATCCCACCTCGGTACTGGGGCTGACGCGCCAGGTGAACGCCCAATGACAGTGGCGGGCAGACGGTTTTCCATCCCGGCGGTGCTGGTGGCGATCTGGCTGCTGCTGAATCTCGTGGCGCTGATCTACGCGGGCGTGACCGAGAGCGTGCTGTCCGGCGTGACGATCGGCAGCGACTTTACCGATTACATCGCGGGCGCGCGCGCTCTGACCGACGGCGGCAGCGTCTACGAGCTGACTCTGCCGATCATCACGACCGACGTCACCTATCATCCAGCGTTCCTGCTGCCGATCGCGGCGTTGCTGCCGCTGCCCTACCCGGCGCAAATCCTGATCTGGCTGATCGTGATCATCCTCAGCTATTTCGTCGGCGCGGCGATCTGGTTCAGGGTGATCGATCGGCTGAATTTCCGCTACTGGCACCTGCTGCCGCTGTTCGTGCTGATCACCTACGATTGGATCGGTAACGTCAGCTACGGCGATGCCACGCTGCTGCTGGTGCCCTTGAGCGGTGGGCTGATGTGGGCGGTCGTGACGCGGCGGATCGCCTTTGTCGGCGTGTTGGCGGGCGTAATCCTGCTGCTCAAGCCGCAGTGGTGCTTTCCGCTGCTATACGCGCTGGCGCGGCGCGATGATCGCACGTTCGTGCGCTGCCTGCTGGCGGCGCTGCTTGGCTATCTGCTGTACAACGCCGCCTTTGTGCTGATCGTCGGGGTCGAGCGGGGTCTCTCGCTGCTCGGTGAGTACTGGCAGTACACATTCACGCTGCAAGGGCGCTATCCCTGGAGCGGCACCGAGAGCATGTTCGACAGCTTTCAACACTCGATCTATCAGACCTTCGCGCGCTACGGCGCGGATACGCGGCTGGCATCGATCGGGACGCTGGTCGTGCAGGTGGCGATGGGCGCGGCATGGCTGATCGCGCTGGTGCGGGTGCGCGCGAGCGGCGGGGACGATCGCGCGGCGACGCGGATCGCGTTTGGCGGCTACATCCTGGGCATGTGCCTGACGCCGTTGTTCGAGGAAGGGCTGATGCTCGGATTCGTCGCGGTGGTGTTGTGGTCGGTGTACACCCCATCGCGGCTGTATCTGGGCTATGCGCTGATGCAGTTCGCGCTGATCGTCGGCATCGTGACCGGAGTGCAGGCGTTCAGCATCCCCCGTGTGATCCCGACCATCCTGATCATGATGCTGATCCTGTTCGTCGGGGTAGTGCGTGTATCGCTGGCGGAACCGACGCGCACGGTCGCGCCGGAATGAGCGCAGCAGGTCGGCGCATCCCCATCCCGACGCTCGCGGTGATCGTTTGGCTCGTGCTCAACATCGCGGGCTTGATCTACGCGGGCGCGACCCGGACGGACTTTTCCGGTGTCGCCATCGCTGCTGATTATCAGGTCTACGCGGGCGCGGGCGCGCGCTCTCTGACCGGGGCGCCCGTGTACGATCTCACGCCGGGACGCATGACCACCAACCTGACCTACCGCTATCACCCGGCGTTCCTGCTGCCGGTCGCGGCGCTGATCCAGCTCCCGTATGCCGGGCAAATCCTGGTGTGGTACACGCTGGTGGCGGCGGGATACATCGCGGGCGTGCTGGTGTGGCTGCGGCTGCTGACGCGCTTAGGCTTCACCTACTGGCACCTGCTGCCGCTGTTTGTGCTGATCGCGTATGACTGGATCGGCAACCTGAGCTATGGCAATGTCGGACCGGCGCTGGTGCTGTTGAGCGGCGGCTTGATGTGGGCGGTGCTGACACGGCGGATCGCGGTCGTGGGCGCGCTGGCGGCGGTGATCCTGGTGATCAAGCCGCAGTGGTGCTTTCCGCTGCTGTACGCGCTGGCGATCCGCGACGATCGCGGCTTTGTGCGTATGGTCGCCGCCGCCGTCGTCGGCTATCTGGCGGTGAGCGCGGCGTTCGCGCTGGCGGTCGGCGTCGAGCGTGGGCTGACGCTGCTCGGTGAATACGTCCAGTTCGTGACCACGCTGGGCGCGCGCTATCCCTGGCGCGGAACCGAGGTGATGTTCGATACCTACCAGAATTCGATCTATCAGACCTGGCTGCGCTACGGGGCGGACAGCGCATTCGCCGCGATCGGCACCGCGATCGCACAGATCGGCTTGGCGGCGGCGTGGATCGTGATGCTGTGGCATGCGCGCGCCACTGTCAGTCCGGGGCGGGCGCTGCGGGTGACGCTCGGCGGCTACATCCTGCTGATGTGTCTGCTGCCGCAGTTGGAGGAAGGGCTGCTGCTCGGCATCGTCGCCGCCGCGCTGTGGACGGTGTATGCGCCGTCGCGTGTATACGTCGGTTACGCGCTGCTGCAATTCGCGCTGCTGGCGGGCATTGCCACCGGGATCTACGCGCTGCGACTCCCGGCGGTGATCCCGGTCAACCTGATCATGATGCTGATCCTGTTCTACGGGGTGTGGGTCGGGACGCAAAACGAGGCGCCCCAATCTGACCCCCTGTTCAAGGCGGTGAATGCGGACGCCCGCGCTATCCCTGAAAGGAAATAGTCCCATGTCCCCGGTCAAGATCAACCATATTGCCGTCGTCGTGCCCGATGTGGACGCCGCGCTGACCTTCTGGCGTGACGCGCTCGGCTTGCCGCTGGCGCACGTCGAACACAACGCCGACGAGTCGGTCGATATCGCCTTTCTGCCGATCGGGGAGGGGGAGATCGAGCTGATCGCGCCGTTCACCGAGGACAGCGGCGTAGCCAGATATCTGGCGAAAAAAGGCGCGGGTCTGCATCATCTGTGCATCGACGTGGACGACCTCGATGGCGTGTTGACGCGGCTCAAGGAAATGGGTGTCGAGCTGATCACCGAGTCGCCCAAGACGCGCCCCGACGGACGGACGCGCTATGCCTTTGTGCATCCCAAAAGCACGGGCGGCGTGCTGCTGGAGCTGTACGAGACGACGTGAGGGACTTCCCTCACGGCTCAGCACCTGCAAAAAACCAAAAATGTTTGATAACGCCTTCGGCGCCTTTCAGTGATCAGGGGATCAACCACTCAAAATAGGGAACGACACCGCCAACCGGAAACCCACATCGCTGAGCCAGTAGTTGGGAACATCGCCGTAGCGAGACGCCGCGCGCGCGAAGGCTTCTTGGTTGCTCCACGAGCCGCCGCGCAGCACTCGCGCGACCGTCCCGCGCGCCTCCTCGCGACCATCGTCCCCCCGGTACGGATACGTCTGTGACCGTGAACTGACCCACTCCCAGACGTTGCCGCTCATGTCGAGCGCGCCCACCCACGCGCGCCCGGTTGGGAAGCTGCCGACGGGGCGGTGCGGCTGTAGCCGTCATCGACGCTCCCATCCGCCCATTGATTTGAGCAGTTGGAATCGCAAAAATTCAGGCGCGTGCCGTCGAAAGGTTCTCCCCAGGGATACACCGATCCGTTCACTCCGCGCGCGGCATATTCCCACTCCGCCTCGGTGGGCAGGCGCATCCCGCGCCACGCGGCGTAGGCGTTCGCCTCGTGCCACGACACACCGACGACCGGCTGATCGTCTTGGTTGTACGCGCTGTCGGTCCAGTAGCGGGGCTGTGTAGTCACTGTGCTGGTGCGCCATCTCAATCCGTCCGCCGTCCAGTGATCGGGGTCGGCGTATCCGCCCGCGTCGATGAAGCGTCGGTATTCCGCGTTGGTCACCTTGGTGCGGTCGATCCAGAATGGCTCGGTGAAACACTGCTCATTAACGGGGCGCTCATATTCTGCGCCCTGCTCGCTGCCCAGCATGAAGCAGCCGACCGGGACGAGCATCATGGTCACGCCGTCGAAGTTGCGTGGGATCGGCATCCAGTCGTCGTTCGACCCGGTGAACGTCCGCGCGAGGTCGAACGGGTCGGGGGTGGAGGCTTGCAAGAAGATCAGTGCGGGTGAGGCGACACTCTGAGTATCGATCGGCGTAATTCGGGTGGCGGCTGCATCCGCCGTGACCGACGGTGAAGTCGGCGTCGGAGCGGGGTTGTCGAGCAGCGGTATGACGATCGCCGCCGCTGCTAAAATGACCCCTATGATAGCGACGACTGTGCCGATTTGCTGCCAAAGCAGCGTCCGCCTGGCGATCTCGATCGCGTGCTGCTCGGAGTTAGTCCGTGCCAGCGGCGGCTCTTCATTAGGCTGCGGCATGGTTCCCCACCTGCGTCAATGTGTCGGCAGGGTGGGATAGTAACATGACCTGCACGGGGATCGCAAACCCCCCGCTCTGGCAGATGGTGAGCCGCCGGATCGCGGCGTTGTCGATCTCACAGGGTCGCGCCCACGTTGTACAACTTTGCATAGGCGCCGCCCAACGCGATCAGCTCATCGTGCGTGCCCTGCTCCCCGATGCCCGCATCAGTCAGCACGATGATTCGCCGCGCGTTTCTGATCGTCGATAGACGATGGGCGATCACCAGCGTGGTGCGGTTGGCGGTGAGCCGCTCCAGCGAGTCCTGTACAGCACGTTCGCTTTCGTTGTCGAGCGCGCTGGTGGCTTCATCGAAAATGAGGATCGGCGGGTCTTTCAGGAACACGCGCGCGATACTGAGCCGCTGCTTTTGCCCGCCAGACAGCTTGACGCCGCGCTGACCGATATCGGTGTCGTAGCCATCGGGCAGCGCCATGATGAATTCGTGGGCGTTGGCTGCCCTTGCTGCGCCGATGACCGCGTCCGCGCTGGCGTCGAGCCTGCCATAGCGGATATTGTCCGCGACAGTTCCAGCGAACAGATAGATGTCCTGCTGCACGATCCCGATCAGGCTGCGCAGCGAGCTTTGTGTGACGCCGCGAATATCCACACCATCGATCAGGATCGCGCCTGCCGTGACCTCGTAGAAGCGCGGGATCAGCGAACACAGCGTCGTCTTGCCGACGCCAGAAGTCCCCACCAGCGCCACATACTCCCCGACGGCGATCTCCAGCGAGACGCCGCGCAGGACATCGTGTTGGTCGGCTGTGTACCTGAAGCTGACATTGTTGAAGGTGATATTGCCCTGCACGCGCACGAGATCGATGGCGTCTGCCGCGTCCTGGATGTCCGGCTCGATCGCCATCACCTCTGTGAAACGGCTGAACCCGGTGATCCCTTCTTGCAGCAGTCGAGCGAAATTGAGCGCGCGCTGAATCGGCTCGATCAGGATGCCGACGCACAGCAGATAGGTGAGCAGGTCGGCTAAATCCAGCGTCGCATTGACGATCGCCGCAGTGCCAAACACGACGACGGCGATCGTGATCAGTTGGATGAAGGCGCCCATTCCGCCGGAAAAATACGCTTCAGCCAGATAGCCCGCGCGTCTGCTGTCGAGAAAACGCGCGTTTGCGTGCGCAAATTTGCGCGCTTCGAGCGGTTCATTGGTGAACGACCGCACCACGCGCACGCCTGCGAGCGCATCTTCAACCTGGGCGTTGATGTCCCCGATGCGCTCCCGGCTTTTTCGTAAGGCGTGATTCATGCGTTTATTGAAATAGAAGGCGTACACGACCATGATCGGCAAAAACAGAAAGATGATCACCGTCAGTTGAAGATTGATCGCCCCCAGGATGATCAGCACGCCGACGAACTTCACGACGGCGATGGCGAGGTCTTCTGGTCCGTGATGATACAGCTCGCCGATCCAGAACAGATCGTTGGTGATGCGCGACATCAACTGACCCGTTTTTTGCGAGTCGTAAAAGCGAAACGACAGCTTCTGATAATGTGCGAACAGGTCACGACGCAGATCGCCCTCCATCCGCGCCCCCATCATGTGCCCCTGATAATCCACAAAGACAGAACACGCCGTCTCGATGCCCAGCAGCAGCACCATCAGCGCGCCTACCGCGTACACCTGATTGAGCGCATCGGGCGCGTCGCTGCCGAGGATATTTTGGGTGATGTAGCGCGCGCACAGGGGAAGGATCAGCGTGATCGCCGCAATCCCGAACGCGCACGTCAGATCGATGCACAACCATCCCAGATAAGGTCTGTAATACGAAAAGAAGGTCCTGATTCGAGAGCGCATCGGGCTTTGTACGTGCGATACCGTCAAATGAGACTCCGCATATGAAATGTCAGAGCCATTGTAGACGGTTCACGAGGGGTCAGCAAGTCGAGGCGCTGCACACGGGGAGCGCACACGTCGCGCTCACGCGAACAGGTCAGCGACTGTCAGCCGTCCGAACTCGGCGCCGTCGATCATCAGCGCGATCGCATCCGCCTTGCCATAGAATGTCTTTGAATGGACGTGTTGTTACACGTCTCTGCGAATACGGGGCGCAGCGACGCATAACCATACGTCCACCTGAACCATCGGTGTAACGTATAGGGACTGCACAACCATGCGTCCGCCGCGTCAATCGGGCTTGGGCAGCAGCGCCTCAACCTGCACATCGGCAATTGTCATGCCGTCCAGCATCAGCGGCACACGCATCGTGGCTGCATAGACTGTCGGCTCTGAATACAGACCTTCGAGCGCGTCCTGGTACACCTCTATCTGTCGATCGCGCAGATTGACGATCCAATACACGGCGATGCCCGCTTTGGCATACACCTGTCGTTTCCAGCCGCGATCGTGTTCGAGCGACGAGTCGGCGATCTCGATCAGCAGCCCAACCGCCTCCTGATCGGGATGCCGTCCATCGTAATCTTCGATCGTGCCGCGTGCCACCACAACGTCGGGTTCCGGCTCTGTCCAGCCGAGGGCAATCGGATTTTGTCCACGCACCAGCCAACCCGATGGGATCATCTGCCCTAACCATCGTTCTAAATAACTTTGCGCAGTGGCGTGCGGCGGATTCTTTGCCATTTTGCGGACGATGATCCCTTCGATCAGTTCAAAGCGATCATCGGCTGCGAAAAATCCGGCGTCGATCAGCGCGTGATATTGGTCTGCCGTCATGCGGTAAAGGGGAGGATCGAATGACTGTACGGGGATGTCGGCAAGTTGAACTTCGGACAATACGGTCGTCATAATCTGTCAGCCAGTACTCATTTCAGTGAGTTTAACCCATGTTCGTACAATGCGATGAAGCGCTGCGCCGCAAGATCGCTCACGCGAACAGGTCAGCGACCGTCAGCCGTCCGAACTCGGCGCCGTCGATCACCAGCGTGTAGACCTCGATCACTCGCTCCTGGATATTGCTGATCCAATAGCGCTGAACACCGGCATTCAGATATAAACCTGTTTTGATACCCTGGTCATATGCGAGCGAACTATCGGCTATCTCGATGATCAACCCGACATCGTGGGCGCTGGGGCGTCTGTTCTGATAATCGCCAGGATCACCACGCACCAGCATCGCATCGGGGATGACGAGATTGCTTTGGGCATCAAACGATTTTTCGATACTCACAAACCAACCATCAGGGAGAACACGATGCAACCAACGATTGACCTTGTTGCTGGTAATTTCATGCGGCGCGTTCTTCGTGGGCTTTTCGATCACCCATCCGTCGATGAGTTCGATTTTGCTTTCCGGAGCAAAATGACCCGACTCGATCAGTGCATCGAACCGTTCCGGCGTGACGCGATAGGGCGGGACGAGCGCCAGGACGAGATCATCGGTTTTTACGCGAGGTGGAATGATCTGGGTCATCGAAAACATTCCTCGTTCAGGGGCTTGGCACGCCAAGCCCTACCATCGTGTGATCTTACACCCACTTTCAGCCTGTGAAGCGCTTGCCGATCTCCGCCTCGACCTCGGCAATCGGCGTGCCGTAGCGCGTCTGCGACGCGGCGCGGATCAATTCCGCCCCGACCTGATTGGGCGGCACCATCGACGGCAGCGTGCGCATGGTGAATGGGCGCGTCGCCACGCCGTCGATCAGCAGCTTGACGGCGGCGGTGAACTGGGGCAGCCCGCTCAATTCCTGCGGCGCGTAGGCGGGATGAAACTCCATACCGAGCGCGCCTACGTCCTGAATTCCCAGGCGGAACGCCAGGATCGAGCCGATATTGCCGAACACTGCTTCCAGGATTTGCGCGTTCAACTGGTGCAGATACTGATTGGCGATCGTCAGCACCACGCCGAACTTGCGCCCCTCGCTCAACATGGTCGCCAACGTCGGGGTGGCGAAATTCTGCACTTCGTCGATGTACATGAAGAAGTCGCGGCGGCGCGACGGTGGCAGCGCGCCGCGCTTGAACGCCGCCTGCATGATACCGCTCAGGATCAGCGATCCGATGAACAGGGCGTTCTGTTCGCCGATCTTGCCCTTCGCCAGATTGACCAGCAGGATTTTGCCTTCGTCCATCACCTGTTCAAATGGCACGCCCGATCGTTTCTGCCCGATCATGCGGCGCAAGGTCGCGTCCTCGATGAAACGCGAAAATTTCGACAGCACGTAAGGCAGGAATTCCGCTTTCCACTGGCTGCTGGCGTCACGCATCCGCTTCGCCACATCGTCCCAATAATTTTTGACGATCGGATCGGTGATGTGCGGCAGCACTTTCTTGACGAACGAGCCGTCCTGATCGCTGATCATGCGATACACATCCACCAGCGTGCCATCGGGCAGACACATGGCGGCGAGCATGGCGTTGCGCACTGTCTGCTGGAAGATCGGTCCGACGATCGCGTAGTTGTGCGGGTCGTACATGCGGATCAGCAAGCCAATGAAGTCGCTGACCACGCGATCGCGGTCGTCTTCGTCGTCGGCGCGCAGGATGTTCAGCCCGATCGGAAATTTCTCGTCGGACGGGTCGAACAGGATCACGTCGTCCTTGCGGTGCGCCGGAATGCGTGCCAGCACGTCATCGCACAGATCGCCGTGCGGGTCGAGCAGAAACACCCCGCGTCCGGCGTCGATGTCCTGCAGGATCAGGGTTTGCAGCAGGGTGCTTTTGCCCATTCCCGTCTTGCCGACGACATAGCTGTGACGGCGGCGATCGTCGATTCCCTGGGTGATCGGCACCGGGACGCCGCGCACACGCGCGACGCTCACGCCCAGGCGGGCACCATTGGCGGGCATTCCGGCGGGCGGCACCAGCGCCTTGCCTTCGAGCGCGGTCATGCCGGGGACGCCGCCGCTGTGCGGGATAGGCAGTCGAAAGAGCGCGGCGGTCTCGCCCTCGCTGACCAGCACGCGCAGCCGCGCCAGCCGCGAGTCGTCGGGCAGGGGTTCCCAGCGGGCGATGTCGAGCGCATCGAGATTGCGCGTGATCGCCTGCATCTCGTCGGCGCGGGACGGGCGCAAGACCTGATAGCCGCCGTTGAAGCCATTATCCTGGAGCGGTGCGAACAGTGCCGCTGCCGCCATTTCGGGCAAGAGCTGACTGGTGCCAGGCGCCCCGGCGACGTAGACCCGCAGGATGAAGCCGTTCTGAAGATAGGTCAGACGTTGATCCGCGACGTTGAGCTTTTGCCACTGCTGCTGCTGGGCGAGCTGACGTTTCATGAAGTTGATCGAGGCGCCGCTGGGAGTCACCGACTCGAACGGACTTTCGCCGCCGGGCGCCATCATATCCGAAAGTGTGTCGGTCGCCGGGCGTTCCCAGGCATAGAGCGAGGTCGGCATGATTTGAAAGCTGATCATCGCCGGGGCAGGCTGACGCAGCAGCATCCAGTGGACGTTGTGCAGATCGGGCGTGCCGCTCATAAACGAGCTGACGCTGTAGACCGATCCCGCGCCGCTCTCACGACGGGCGATCTCGGCGGTCTGCGACGGGGCAAACGGAATGAGCAGTGCCTCTAACTCATCCGTGTCTACGACTGGCTCGTACACAAAGACGTTCTCTTGCGACATCGGCAGCATGGCATTGAGATCGTTCCACAATGTCAGTGCCAGCGCGCGGCTGGTCGCATCGTCGGACGCCGACACGCGCGCCAGCAGCGCCACGCGCACCCGTCCGCGCGCGGGCACATGCGGATGCGGCTCGCTGATGAAGCGCAGTGCGAACACCGCTCGACTGAGCATCTCGCGCTGGGCGCCGATGACCTGGATGAATTCGATCTGGGCGTTGTTGAGGCGGCGGTAGAATGCCTCGTCACCGCCGATGCCGACCTCGCGCAGGCTGACGGCGAAATAGGCATGACTGAGGGCAGCGGTCGTCCGTTGTGGCACAAGCAGGTCGTCGTTGACCTGCCACGCGGCTGCACGCGCCAGAATGACCGGCTCGCCGCGTTCACGCCGGGTCAGACGCGACTCGGCGTCGATCACGAAGGCGCGATCGGTGATCTGATCGAGTAAGGCGCGGGTGCCGTCCAGGTCCCAGCGCATTTCCAGGATGCCGACCGCGCGTTTGAGCGCGCGCTGTCGCAGATCGGCGTCGGCGGCGCCATCGACGCTGTACAGGTCGCCCAGTGCGGGTAAATCGTGTCCGAGCGCGATCCGCGCTTCGGCACGCGCCAGCTTCAGACGCGGATCGTCGCGCAGGATCAGCGCGTCGGTGAGCAGCCCGATCGCAGCTTCGGGTTTATCGGCGTCGAGCAGGGCGGCGCTCTGATTCAGCACCGCCTCGATGTGCGCGTCGATGGCACGGGCGATCGTGGTGTGCATTGCCACTGCCGTGCGACTCGACGGCGAGTCGGCAAAGGCGACCACCACCGTCTCACGCGCCAGCCGCAGCTGACCCGCCGCGATCAGCCGCCGCACCAGCGCCGCTCGCTGATTCAGCTTGAGGGGTGTCCAGGCGTTCGCCTCTTCATTCAGGCGTGTGATGCGCAGGGCGATGTCCGCCGTGACTCCGTCGGCGTCGGTCGTGCGCAGCAGCAGTAGTGCCGGGGAGACCGACTCCTCGACAGGCGGGGGCACTGCGTCCGCCTGGACAGCGACCGACTCGCTGGCATATGCTGGCGCGGCGACGGCGGGCGTCGGCTTTGACTGCGGCACATAATGCAGGCGGCGCGCCAGCGTGGTGAGGACGCTATTGGCGGCGGTGCTGGCACGACGATCTTTCGGCAGGCGCTCGATCCCCTGTTCAAAAGCACGCAGGGCGGCATCATGCTGACCGAGCGCCTCGAATGCCTCGGCTAACCCGATGCAGGCAGCGGCGGCGGCGTGCAGCACCGGATTGATCTCCAGACGATCGACCAGCAGCGTTCGCACTTTCTGGCGCGTCTCGCAGAATGGGCAGCTCTCCACGCTGGGACGAATGGCATGTCCGCATACGCGGCAGGAGAGCATCATCTCGTCCGCCAGCGCCACCAACGGAATCAGCGGCGCGAGCGGCTCGATCGTGTCCCCATGTGCCGCCAGATGATAGGGGATGCCATCGGGCGGCGTTGGGCTGCTGGTGGCAGATGGCACCTCCAGCCCGGCACCGGTGAGCAGACGGGCATAGGCGGCGGCACGCGCCGCATGATTGTGCGCTGGCAGCGCATCGACTCCGAAGATCGCCAGTGCATCATCATGTACGCCTCCCGCTTCACACGCCGCGATCAGCGTGCTGGCGCTGACATCATCCCCGCTGCGCAGAAAGCCGGAAGCGGTATCGCGCAGCAGCGTCAACGCTTTAAGCACCAGCTGGGTGCGCACAGAACGCCACGCCGGGGGCGGCTCACCGAGTGTGTCCATCCAGCGCACCCCCTCGACGGTGATTTTACCGATCGCCAGCCAGCGCTTGATCAGGCACACCACCGCTACCTCGTACAGTCGCTCACCCGGCTGCGTGCGCGTGATCACCTGACGCAGGTAGCGCTCGATCGCAGCGGTGTACGCCGCAGAAAGAGGAGGAGGAGGCGTCCCGCTAAACGGACTCGTCGAACGCTGAAGCAGGGAGGGCGGTGGTTTGGGTGGAGGAGCTGGTTGATCGGATTCGTCGCTGGTGTCATCATCCTCGTCGAAGCTGAACGAGGAAGGTGGGCTGGTCGGCTGTCCAAAACCGGGGGGCTTAGGCGCGTCGGGCACCCCTTCGTCGAACGGGGTGGTGCCGCCATTGGCGCGCAGCAGCGCCAGTGCTGCCGAGAGCGCCAGCACGACATGATCAGGACATAAACTGAGCGCCTGATCGAATTCCGACACCGGATCGGCGCCAGGGGGCGTGAAGCGCCCTTTCATGCGGATGCGCGCCGCGTTGAGGATTTCCCAGGCGCGTTCCTCTGCCTGTGCTTTGAAAGCGGCGATTTGCGCGCGTTCGGCATCGTCGGCAGGGATGATCGCGGTCAGCGTCGCGCCGACATAGGGGTAGCCCGACTTTGCCTTCAGGCAGAGTTCCACCTTGAGCAGACGGGCGGCGCTGTCGTCGGGGTGCGTTTCGAGATGGTCGTCGATCGCGGACAGTGCCGCGTCACGGTCGTGATCGAATTGGGCGCGGATGTCGCGCAGGGGCATCTGCATGATGAGGTTGCTTCCCCTCTTAATCAGGAAGACTCATTGTAGCAGAAAATGCCCCGCGCGCATGAGGGTGATCAAATCCCGCCAACCGCCGTCATGTCGTGGCGGGCACAGGCGCGCGCTTTGCGCTGATGCTGATCCCCAGGCTGAACGTCACCGCGATCAGTCCCAGCACCGACGCCGACAGGAATACCAGATGGTAATCGCCCAGGGTCTCGCGGAAAAAGCCCCCGGCATAGCTGGCGATCCCGGCGCCGAACATATGTGAAAAGTAGATCCAGCCATAGATTTTGCCGAGCGATCCGCGTCCGAAACGCTGCGCGGTCAGGTTGACGGTGGGCGGGACGGTCGCTACCCAGTCGAGTCCGTAGACGAGCGCGAAGATCAACATGCTGTTCATCTCGTAGATGAAGGGCAGCGCCACCAGCGAGATCGCGCGCATCCCATAGAAGACCGCCAGCAGCCTGCGGTTGTCCACGCGATCGGTCAGCCATCCGCTGGCAGTGGTGCCGACAATATTCATCAAGCCCATGAAGGCGATCGCCCATGAGATCTCGACTTTTTCAAAGCCATGTTCGAGCGAGTGCGGCAGCAGATGGGTGGTGATCAGCCCGACGGTCGTGTAGCCGCACACGAAAAAGCTGCCCGCCAGCAGCCAGAAATCGCGCGTGCGCACCGCTTCACGCAGCGGCGTCGAGCGCGCATCGGTGCTGCGCGTGGCGGCACTGGACTCTCCAATCGGAGTGCTGTCTGCGTCGGCGGGGGTATTGCGCATGAACAACAGTACCGGCACTGCGACGAAGGCGATCAGGATGCCCATCACGGCGAAAATGCCCTGCCACCCGGCAACCGTCGCCAGCGGGATTAGCGCGGGGAGAAACAAGAGCTGCCCCGCCGCCGCCGCGCTGCTGAATACCCCCAATGCCAGTCCGCGATACTGGTTGAACCAGCGCAGCGCGACCGTGCCGCCGAGTGTCCCGGCTACCGCTCCCGTGCCGATGCCGATCATCACACCCCAGTAGAGGTGAAATTGCAGAAGACTGGTCATGGTCAGCAGCAGTGTCAAGCCGACCGCGATCAGCGTCAGCCCGCCCAACATCACGCGGCGCGGACCAAAACGATCGATGAGCGCCCCACCGATGGGCGCGCCCAATCCGAAAAAGAACAGGCTGATGGCGAAGGCAAACGAGACCGACGCGCGATCCCAACCAAAATCGGTTTGCAGCGGCTCGAAGAGCACGCTGGTGGCATTGCGCACACCCGCCGACAGCAGCAGCGCCAGAAAGGTGACAATGACGATGACCCAGGCGTAATGAAAACGGACACGGGGGCGGGGCGTTTGCATGGTGACGAGCCTTCTTTAAGCGCGGCAGATTATGATGTAACTTCGATGATAATCGCGGCGTGATGCAGCGTCTAGCACCATGAAACGATGGTATAGTTACAAGCAGCTTAGATGGAGTTTCCAGCTATGATCGCGCAATCGCTCACGCCTCACGAGATCGCCGCACAGTTCCCCGCCGATGCACGACTGCATCCGATCTCGGTGCCAGCCTATCTGGAGATGGTCAAACACGGCTGGATCAATGCCGATGATCGGGTCGAGCTGATTGAAGGGTGGATTGTCGAGAAAATGGCAAAGCATCAACCGCACAATACGACTCAGATGCGCATGAATCGTTGGCTCAATCGTACCGTGCCCGATAGCTGGTCGATCGGCGTTGAAGTGCCGATCGTGCTTGACCGCAGCGTCCCCGAACCCGATCTCTGCATCCTGCGGGGCGCGATCGAGTTGTATGACGTAGATGGTCCTGTGCCTACACAAATTGCGCTCGTTATCGAGGTATCGGACTCGACCGTGCGCTCGGATCGCACGAAAAAGCGTGCGCTCTACGCTGCTGCTGGTATCGTGCAGATGTGGCTGGTCGATGTGTCAGCGCGTCAGATCGAGGTCGGCACCGTCCCCAACCGGGAGACGAGTGCCTACGACTCGATCGTCGTCTACGGTGCCGATGACACCGTGACGCTGGTGCTGGACGGCGTGACGATCACCTCGTTGCGTGTCTCCGAGCTGCTGCCTGTCTGATCGGGTGTCGTCAGCCCCGCCCCCATCATCCCCCACCAGGCGGCGCCTATATGCAGGATCGTGAACGGGTAGTGATCGAACCAGCCGATCACCGCCAGCGCCACTACCGCCGCCAGCAGCGCACCCCGCGTCGCGCGCTCTGAGGCATTTTTCGACGCTCGCACCGCCGCGACCATGCCCGCCGATCCATACAACAGCGCTGCGATCAACAACAGCCCACCCACGATCCCTAATTCTGCCGTCGCCAGTAAGTAGACGTGATGCACGTTGTCGCCGCGCAGCTCGTAGAAGGTGTCGCGCAGATATGCCGCCGAACGCCAGGGGAAGCTGCCCATGCCAACCCCGAACACGGGACGTTCCCCGATCGCGCGGATTGCGAAGTCGGTGTAGACCAGTCGATCCGCTACCGATCGCAGCTCGACGGGTTCCTCGCCAGCGCCGACGCGCGCATTGATCAGCGGACGGTAGGCGATGAAGAACAGCCCACCCACCAGCACGACCGCCGCTGTCAGCGCGATCAGCCGTGCGCGCACGCGCCGATCGCGCAGCAGCGGATAGATCGCCAGCAGGAACGCGACCCCGCCGATGGCAGCGCCGACCCATGCTGCCCGTGAGAAGGTCAGCAGCAGGGCAACCGTCCCGACGATGACACCCGCGCCGCCGATCGCACGCCATACCCGCGCGCCGCTGAAGTAGAGCGCGCCTGCCGCCAGCAGCCCAATCAGCAGTGAACCCGCCAGGATGTTCGGATGGGGCAGCAGACCATAGGGGCGGACATAGCGCCAGCCGCCTGAGACGATCACGCTCACGCCGGGCATATCGGGCGCAAACGGGAATTCCCCAATCGCGCGCAAGCCGAGGTCACCTTGCCCGACAGCCCCAGCGACCGTCAGCGCCGCGTTGACCAGCAGACCGAGCGCCAGTGCCCGCACGATCGCGCCGGGTGATCCCACGCAGGCTGTGACCATCGCGAACAGCGCTGCGGTGCCAAATGTCAACGCTGCATTGGTCGCTGCATCGGGCGCCCGCGTCTTCGCGAACGCCCATGCCCCGGAAAAAAATGCCCACAGTGCCAGCGTCAGCATTATCGTCGCCCACGAGGCGCCCCACTTTGACCGTCTCAGGTCGCGCAGCCCCGGCAGCGCGGCGAGCAGCCACAGACCGATCGCCATCGTCATCGGCAGCAGGATCAGGAAGCGCGTCACGTACAGCGGCGAATCGAATGGACTCGTGGGCAGTCGATACCAGACCGGGACGAGCGCGAAAGTCAGCACGACGCACGCGCCGACAAGCTGGCGCGCCCGATGGCGGATTGTGCGAAGGAGAATCAAGGGCGTGACTTTCTCAGGAATCATGAACGCATGTTATAATTATAGGCAGGATTTGCTTGCTCCGCCTTTCAGGAAAGGAAAATATTCATGGCTTCGAGTGTCCCCTTGAGCGAGATAAAAGTTGGGCTGGAGTACCTGTTCCGCGAGACCTTCGAGTCGGTTCATGGTATCTTCCTGGACAAAGGCACCTCGGTATTCGAGACGCTGGCGACCATCAGCGCCGACGAAGCCTCGATTCCAGTGTCGCGGTCGTGCGCGACCCTGGCGGCGCAGATCGAACACATGCGTTTTTACCTCGATACCATCGAGGGCTACATGCTCAAGACGGTCGAGGGTAGTGTCGATTGGAATCATATCTGGACGACCGTCAGCGCCGTCACCTCGGACGAATGGGACGCGAGCAAAGCCCGTCTGCGCGCCAGCTATGACCGTGTGACTCGTGGCTTTCAGGCGATGGAGACGATGCAGGGCGAAGACGATCTGGGTGCGGCGATGGCGATGATCGCTCACAGCGCCTATCACCTGGGCGAGATCCGTCAGGCGTTGTGTACGCTGCGCCAGGGGTAAGCGGCACGGCTGCGTCGAGTCCCCTCATAGCATAACACGGGTAGCACGGGAGGGGATACCGGTTAGGGGTGTCCCCTCATGACTTGTGGCGGAATGGTGGGTAAGATATTACTATATTTAGCAGGGGGGAGACACCACACGATCTGCACACCTAATCCGATTCCGTCATATGCTTCATCTAACAATCACCCTGACATTCTAAAAAACTTAGAATGCAGAGGTTTTTTTCTTGTCGATCCGCTGCCAAAGGAAAGTAATCATGCCTGGAATGCAGTTTAGTTTACAAACCACCAGCCCGACATTTTTATATGGCGCGAATCAGGAAAAGCCTGAACTGCGTGCCTCATCTGTGCGCGGACAACTGCGCTACTGGGGGCGTGCGCTATTTGGCGCGGAACTGGGCAACGATATAGGGGCGCTTTGGAAGCGTGAAAGCGCGGTATTCGGCTCGACCGAGATCGGCTCCCCCGTGACGGTGCGCGTGGCAAGTGAGGGTGACGTGCAAACAGCACGTATCGCAATGCTCCCGCATCGCAGCGAGTCGGGCAAGCGCGCGCTCGCGCCCGCGTTGTCGGAAAAGACCCGTTTTCAACTTACCTTCCTGGTGCGTCCTCACGTCGAATTTCCAGCCGATTTTTCCAATGCGCTGGCGGTCTGGCTGCTGCTCGGCGGCATCGGCAAACGCTCTCGACGGACGTTCGGCGCGCTCCAGTTCACTGCGCCCATGTCGAGAGTCGAAGTGCTGAAGATTCGAAGTAGGGCATTTTACAAAACCTGGGATAGCACGCTTGGCGATCTGCAAAGCTACAAGAATGGTCTGGAATACACCTTCGAGAAGGCGTTCAAAAACGTGTCGTTCGCCACGCTAAAGACGCTGCCTAAATTTCCAGTGCTGCATCCTGATCATTGTCGGGTCATTTTGTGCAAGCGGCCTTTCGATAGTGCGGAAGAAGCCAACAGGGGCTTGTTCGCGCTCTTGCGCTCCCCGACATTTCGCCCGACCGACGGCGTGTACCAGGCGGCATTTGGGGGCGTATCCAAAGAGCGGCGGGCTTCGCCGCTGCACGCGCAAGTGCGCAAACTGAGCGGCAAATATCACCTCGTCCTCACCGCCATGCGCTCCCAGGATGAGTGGGAGCGGCGCGATTGGGAGCATTTAGCCAAATTCTTGCAGGCAGCAGCGAGCGAATTCGACGGTGACACCGTATGGGGGAATTTATGAGCCAGTATATCTTTCGCGCGCAGATCGCGCCCGTGCAAACATTTATCACGGCTTCGCGTAAGACGCGCGACCTCTACATCAGCAGCCAGCTTATCAGTCAGATCGCGCTGGCGGGCATCCTGGAGGCTGAGTCTCAGCGCGGAGAGATGCTGTTTCCGGTCAAAGTGAATGGCAAATATCCCTCAAGCGTGCCGCATCTGTTTAGCTGCATCCTCAGCGCCGACACTGATGCGGACGTGCAGCGATTTGGCGGTGCCGTCGAGAAGGCGTTCCGCGACGCCTGGGAGGAGATCGCCCGCAAAGTGCGCCACCATCTCGAAAGAAGGGCGGGGACTTCGCATTGGACTCCGCTCTTCAACGCCCAGATCGAGCGCTTTCTGGAGGTGTACTGGGTCGCGGTGGTCTACACCTCAGACAGACACTCAAAGAGTTACGCGGAGTCTGTGCGCGCGCTGGCATCCCGCAAAAATCTGCGCCATTTCCCGATCGTGAGCGACGAGGGTGCGGGCGCGCGTAAATGTACACTGACAGGCGCGATGGCGGCGTTGTCGATCGACTGGAAAAAATTTGAAGAAGTCGAAGTGCGGGCGAACGAGGCATTGGGCGCGATCGCGGCGGTCAAACGCTTCGCACAGGACGCGGGTGTATTGGGCGGCGTGCCAAAGCCGTTCGATGATCTGGACAGCATTGCTTCAGATTTAGAGAGCGCTGACGAACCGCCATATGTCGCTATCCTGCACATGGATGGCGACAGCATGGGCAAGTATCTTTACAGTTGTCCAGATGCACCAGCGCTGCGCGCATTCACAGAAAAGCTGTCCGCTTTTGCGGAAAAGAGTGTCCCGGACATACTCAGACAATATCCTGGCGCGGCATTGGTCTATGCGGGTGGAGACGATGTGCTGGCATTCCTGCCCGCACGGGAAGCCTTGAGCGCAGCGCATCAGATACAAGCGCAATTTCGCCAGCAGACCGGGCTGACGATGAGCGCCGGCATCGCGCTCGCCCCCTACGACTATCCGCTCGATCTGATGCTCAACGAGGCGCGTAAAGCGGAAAAATACGCCAAAGAAAAATACGGTCGAGATGCGGTATGCGTCATCGAGGTACACGGCGGGCAAACCCGTGAAGCTGGTGCGCGATGGGCACAACTCACGCCATTTCATCACTTGCTCGGCTATTTTGTGGAAAAGAAGATCTCCGCCAAGTTTGGCTATCAACTGCGCCTGCTCGCCGATGAAATGGGGGGAACCGTGTCCGCTGAAGCCCGTCTTTTGGAGGTCGAGCGTCTGCTGTCCAGGCGTGCGGGAAACGATCTGAGTGAAGCGGAAACAAAAGCGCTTGCTTATGAGGTTTGTATCGTGGCAGAAGCGATCGAAGAAGCGATCGAGAAGCAGAAACCGCGATCGACCGCTGCACACGCGACCCACAGCGGCTTTGTGTCGATGGCGAATTGGGCGATCCTGGCGCGCTTCTTAGAGAAACGAGTGGGGAAATAGCCATGCAGTATTATTTCGTAGAACCCAACGATGTATGGATGTTTCGGGATGCGCGCCCCTTCACCGCCGGCGCGGATTTCGCGGCACGCAGTGTATTTCCGCCCACCCCGCAGACCATGCAGGGGGCGATACGCACAGGCGTGATGGAGCAGCGCGGCGTGAATTGGACGGCAGGCTGGGCGGCGCGCCTGAAAGACCCTGCGCTGCTGACGAGGCTCGGATTTACCGCTGCGGGTGAGGCGACTCAGTTTGGCGACTTCAGCCTGCACGGGCCCTTTGTCGGGTGTCAGACAGGGCAAGTGATCGAAATGCGCATCCCGCTGCCACTCGACACGTTTGTCGAGAAAAATGGCAGCCTGACACCACTGCAACCCTCAAAGAGCGAGCCGATCAGCAACGCGCCCTCTAAGCTGATCAGCAATGCGCCCCCTGGATGGAAGCCGCTGGTAAAAGCAAGCGTACCCGACGGTGGCAGCGAAGACAAAAACATGCTTTCCAAGCCTTCCGACGATCAATTCTGGCTCGACGCGCGCGGCATCGAGGCATGGTCACGCGGGCAGGTGCCGACGAGCGCGATCGCTGAAGGTAGCTTGTTCGGTTACGAAGAACGCACCGGACTGGCGATGGACAGCGCCCGCCGCACCTATCGCCCGATTCGCCCCGGTGCCCAGGAAGGCATGATGTACCGAGCGCGTTTCGTGCGGCTGCAATCCGATGTCGGGCTGCTGTTCGGCGCGTCGGAACCCGTGCTGACGACCGAGGGCAGTTTGTTGATCGGCGGCGAGTCGCATGTCGGTCACTATCGCGCTGTGACCTATACGCCGCCGCGCGCGGTGCTGCCCGCACACGGTCGCGTCAAAGTCGCGCTCACTACCCCGGCATGGTTCAGCAAGGGCTGGCATCCTAAGGATATATTTAAGGCGCTTTTTGGGGAAGGTGTGGAGTTGGTCTCGGCGGTATTGGGCAAGCCGCAGCCGATCGGCGGCTGGAATATGCAGCAAAAGACGCACAAGCCCCTTGCAAACTACGTCCCGGCGGGCAGCGTGTACTTTTTCGAGAATGTCTCGCGCCTGCCGGACGCCTTCACTGAGACACCCGCCAATGCGCTCGATCATGTCAAACTCGGTTTTGGCGCGGCAGTTTTTGGGTCATGGGATTATCAATCGTAGAGGAGATCGTCGTGGAAAATCATCATTTGTTCATCTATACCGAGACCCCGCTGCACGCCGGGGTCGGCAGCAGCGTCTCGGTGGTCGATCTGCCGATCCAGCGTGAACGCGCCACACAATACCCGATCGTACATGGATCGGGCGTCAAAGGGGCGCTGCGCGCCTACACACGCAGCCTGGGCAGTAACTTTAAACTCGATGCCGATGGAGTTTTCGGTCCAGACGATCCGGCGCACGCTTCCGACCACGCTGGCGCGATCGCGGTGGGCGATGCCCAGATCGTGTTGTTTCCGGTGCGCTCGCTCAAGGGTGTGTTCGTCTATGTGACCAGCGCGCATGTATTGGCGCGCGTGGCGCGCTCGATAAACGCTGCTGCACCCGCAGCACCTCCTCAAAACACGGCGTGGGTTTCGTCGGGTGCGCCTCTGATTGGGCAAAAGCTGGTGCTGGAGGAATTCACCTTCACTGCCGAGGCGCGCCCTGAGGTTAAACAATGGGCGGACTGGCTGGCGACTAATGCCTTGCCCCAATTGCCCGCTTATGACTATTGGCGTAAGCATCTGCAGGAGCATCTGATCGTGCTGCCCGAAGATGATTTCCGCGATTTCGCACTCAACAGCACCCAGATCGACACCCATGTCAAGCTTGATCGAGACAAGAAGACGGTGATACCGGGCGCGTTGTGGACGACCGAATCGCTGCCGCCGGATACCCTGCTGATGAGCAGTATCACCGTGCGCGACGCGCGCAAAGAAAACTCCACTCTGACGGCGAAAAACATCGTTGATACGCTGGGCGGCATCATCAGCGACCAAACGAAGCCGCTTTTCCAACTCGGCGGCGACGAGACCACCGGGCAGGGCGTGGTCGGACTGCGCTGGCTGTAATGCTGACCATAAAAGGAGATCATCATGGCTGAGACCAGACGGCAAACACTGCAACAGAAGCGGGCAGCCAGTGCCTATGAACAAGTCAACACGATACCTGCCGATAAATCGGGCAAGGAATACGGATCGCTGGTGCGCGGACTGCCCGCGATGATCCAGACCGATGGACTGGCGCAAGCGCTCGCTTTTCTCAAAGCCAAAGGGAAAGGCGACTCGTCCAAGCCGCACAGTAAAGCCTTTGGGCATTTGCAAAGCTGGCTGAACAAGCCAGAACAGTTCGCTTTCAAAGACGACCTGTTTAAATGGCTAATCGAGCAGGACAGCGCCGTCTATCGCATGGTGGCGACCGAGGCGCTGGCGTATCTGGGCTGGCTGAAACGTTTTGTCGAGGCGCGCAATCTGGGCGATGTCACTGGAAATACTGAGGAGTAAAAATGACGACCTATCTCGTGCCTAGAGACACCCAGCCGATCGTCGAGAAGGGCTTTGCCCAGTGTGACAATCTCGGCTTGATGCTCGACCGCTACGTCACGCTTGACGCGGCGAACAACGCCGATTTGAAAGACGATCGCAACAAAACGATCAATCTGCGCAGTCAATGGCTGCGTGATGTGTGCAAACGGTTTGGTGTGAACGAGAAACGCCAATGGCGGGCAATGCTCGACGCGAGCTACGAGCGTTGGCAGCACGCCACGCGCAGCGCGCCAGCCCGTTTCAAGATGCAGACCGCCGGGCGCTTGATCGTCGGCTTAGGCGGCAAAGGCGCGCTGGAGATCGGCATCACCCTCCAGCACAACACTGGTCTGCCTGTGATCCCTGGCAGCGCGCTGAAAGGCGCGGCGCGCGCCTATGCGCTGTACAGCATCGTCGCCAGCGAATTTGCAGACCGCGAAAAACCAGACCTCAACAAGCTGGATAAGGAGCTGGGCGCTGGAACGTCGGCGTCGCATTCACCGGAAGCTGAATATTTTCATCGCATCTTCGGCGCGCAAAGTGGTGACGAGAGCCACAGCGGAAACTGTGTGTTCTATGACGCGGTGGTCGCCGGGCTGCCTGCACAAGGCAGCCTGTTTGAAGCCGACATCATCACCCCGCATTTTCCAGAATATTACCGCGATTCGGGGGGCAGCGCGCCGGGGGACAACCAAAATCCGATCCCGGTGACCTTCCTCACCGTCGCATCGGGCACGACTTTCGCGTTCGCGGTGGGTTTGCGGACAGGCATTACACTTGACAAAGCCACGAATGAGATGGTGCGCAAGGCGGCCGCTTGGCTCGTTGAGGCTCTGCAAGAACTGGGGATCGGCTCGAAAACTGCCGCAGGGTATGGCGGCTTCAGCGATCCTAAGATCATCGACTGACACAGGCATGTCCACCCTCTACCTCGCCACCCTCGGACAGCGCCCCGAAGCGATCACCGTCGCCTTTGACCGGCTCAACGAGCAGTACCGCTATGCAGGTTTGGCGGTACTGCACACCGAGCCGACCATCTCCGGGATCGCGCAGGCTTACGCCGACCTGCGCGCGGTGTGCGCCCGCGATTATCCCAATATTCCGGCATATTTCCACGAGATCGCCTACGCCGACGGTGCGCCGCTGATCGACATCGCCGATCAGCGCTCGGCAGAAGCCTATCATCGCGCGGTGCTGGAGGTGCTGTACGCCTACAAGCGCGACGGGTGGCTGCTGCATCTGATGCTGGCAGGCGGGCGCAAGGCGATGAGCATCTACGCCATGCTCGCCGCCAGCGCGCTCTTCGAGCCACCGCATGATCGGGTGTGGACGGTGCTGTCGTCCGAGGCGATGCTGTCCAAGCCGGGGCAGTTTCATGTCCCGGCGGGGATGCGCGAACAGGTGCAGTTGGTCGAGCTGCCGCTGCGCCCTGCCCGTATCGCGCCGGGGACAGACGTGGAAGCGCTGCTGGCGCGCCCGATCAGCCGAGGCGATGCGTTCCTCGCCAAGCTGACCCCCGCCGAGCGCGAAGTGGCAGACCTTTTGAGGCGCAACCCTTATGCGTCGAACGATCAATTAGGCAAAATAGGGAATAAGAGCGGTCGCACAATCGAGAATCAACTGGCGAGTATCTACGACAAGATGATCGGTTTTCTCGACTTTGGCGAGACGATCAGCGACAAACGACAGGCTTTGCTGGATCTATTGAGGAGTGAGTGAGACGATGCCCATTTGTGTGATTTCAACCACTGGAACAAGTATTTTTTCAAATGCTCATGTCGATCTTAAAAGTGAATGGCAAGCCTTTCGGAATAGAACCGATGTCGATCTGCAAGCAATCAGTAGACGAGGTGTTTTCAACGGGTCGGAACTGTACCAATGCTCCCTCGAATATTTACGCGCTGAAGCAAAGGCTGTGGATGCGAGAGAAGTCATTCGTAAATCCAGCGCCGAACTCAACAGCTTGACTCTTATTCTCGCCGATCAACGTACTCGCAGCGATCAACTCCATTTTTTGGCGACCGCCACCCCCGACGGCGTGTTGGCGGCGCGCGTCATTGCGGATTTCTCGCGGGATTACTTTCAAATTGAGAATGTGAGTATTCATCTTATTGATGGTCTGCAAGTCAACGATGGTGAAGCATTCCAGCGTGATGGTGTACGTAACCTAATCGCCAAGATATATGATGTTTTACGCCATGCGCCTGAAGGTACATATAAACGGGTAATTAATCCTACGGGTGGGTTTAAAGGAGTTGTTCCGTATCTGACTTTAATTGGTATGATCGAGCCGGGCGTAGATTTGAGTTACATCTACGAGCAATCTCCCGCATTAATCACATTAGGACGTGTTCCGCTGCAATTCAATTTCGAGATTCTAGATTCCGCTTATCGAGCATTAAAGGCGTGCAGCGAGGATTTCGTTGACCAACAACAATTAAGCGAATTACTTAATTTGAGTGCTGTGCAAACTTTGACCGACCATCCCGCTTGGTCACTATTTGATCAAACCTCGCAAGAAGGGAAAATTTACTTTAGTGTTAATGGACTTGGATTGATTGTTCTGGAACACTTCAAAAGTCTCTACAAAACCAAAATCTACTTCTCCAGACATGCAGCAGAACGTTTCGATAGTCTCGATAATACGCAGCAAAGGAAGTTCGAGGGCTATTTTGAGCGGCTGCGCGATCCTGATTGGATTAAAAGCCATCGTCACGATGATTATGCAAATGAAGGAAATGCTATCGCAATCAAACCCGGAAACGTGGATGAGCGTCTCTTTATCTATCAACTGGATGATGGATCCATCCTGGTTGCAGAGTTAGCGTTTCATCAAACAAATGGTAGTTACGATCGTGAGCCGAAGCGCCGCAAAGATTATGACTCTTTTCGCCTGTGGGAAGTGAAATAATGCACATCCTCAACTTCGCCCACCCCCTCACGCCGCGCCAGATCGACCAGCTCACCGCGCTGGTCGGCAGCGCGCCGGAACGCATCCAGGACGTGCGCGTCCAGCTCGACCTGCAACAGCCGTTCCCGCCGCAGATCGTCCGTCTGCTGGACGATCTCGGTATCACGCCGTCAGACTGGCAGTCGGGTGGCTGGCTGATCGTGCTGCCCTCGCTCAATTACGGCGCGTCCGTGCTGCTCGCTGAACTGCACGGACGCATGGGTCACTTTCCGGCGATTCTGCGGCTGCGCCCGGTCGTGGGCGCGGTGGTCACCGAATACGATGCAGCCGAGATCATCAATCTCGAAGCGGTGCGCGCGGAAGCACGCATGAGGCGGTAAACCCGGATTTGTTGGCGGACGCATCACTGTGCGTCACTCACTCCTCCAACGCCGCCACCACTAGACTCAGCGCGTAGCGCGTATCCATGCCCTCGAACAGCGCGCGCGCCTGGTTCAGATGCGCCGCGCGATCGGCGGAACCAACGGGCAGGTGCCGTCCGATCTCGAACAACGCCTGAGCTTCAGCGTAGGGTGTGCCATGCTGCACTGCCAGCGCGCGGGCGCGCGTCCACAGCGCGGACGCATCTGCCTGATTGCCAGACAGCCATTCGTAACGCCCTTCGATCACCAGCATATGGGCTTCGCCGGACAGATAGCGCTCGCCGTACAGCCGGATCAGTCGCATCACGGTCGGCGCGAATCGGCGCAGCTGATCGACATCCTCCGCGCCGGATTCCCACAGACCTAACAACACCTCGGCGGTATTGGGCAGTGCGAACATATCATGCGCCGACGGCACGGTGATATTGCTGATCTCCGCCACCGCGCGCGGCAGCGCCGCCCACGCCTCGTCCAGCCGACCGAGGCGGTAATTGATCATGCCCAGATAGGTCCAGCGTGTACTCGATGTGATGTTGGCACGCACGATCATGTCGGCGCGCCGCTCCAGCGAGTCACGCGCGGCGTCCAGTTGCCCCAGATACGCCTGCATCTGTCCGACGCCGGCGAGTGCGCGCACCTGTCCTGTGATATTCTCGCCCTGGCGCGCTATTTCGTATTCCTGAAACCGCATCTCCAGCCCACGCGCAAAATCGCCGCGCCATTCATACGAGACTGCGAGGTTCATCAGGGTCGCGCGCCAGCGCAGCAGGTCGCCGATGCGCTGATAGAGCGCGGCGCTGCGTTCGCCGTCGCGTCGGCTCGCGTCCCAGCGCGCGGCGAATGTCCAGAAATACGACAGGCTAGACAGCGCGCGTGCCAGCGGCGCCGGGGCTGCGCCGTCGTCGATGCCCGCGACCAGCGCCGCTGCGCGTTCGGCGTAGTCCAGCGCGCGTGCGTGTTCCGCCATCGACATCAGCGCGACCGACCCCATCGCGTAGCAGTTGGCTTGTGTGAGCGCGTCGCCGATGCGTTCCTGCAGCGCGATCGCGTGGGTGATGTAGGCGACGCCGGGCAGCAGGTCGTAGGTCAGCTCGATGTAGTTGTAGGCAAGCTCGATATCGATCTCGGTCAGCAGACGCAGTTCTTCGGCGCTCAGAGCCGCGATCAGATCATCTACGTCGCCGGTTGGATGGTCGGCGGTCAGAAGAGCGTAAGCCTGGAGCAGGTACGCCAGATTTTGCGGTTGATCGCCTAAGCCGATGCACACATCCGCGATGATACGCAGCAGGTGCGCTCGCTCGAACCGGGATATCGCTTCGGTTTCCGCCAGGGTGATCGCGCGGCGCAGCAGCTTGTCTGCTTCCTGATAGGCACCCAGACTCAAAAGGCGTTCGCCTGCCAATGTACTGTAAAACAATTCTTTACGCGGCTCGCCCGCCTGTCCCCAGTGGTATGCCGCCTGCACCACTGTGTCGGGGTCGTCACCGTATTCCTGCTCGATCGTGGTGGCGATAACGCGATGCAGCTTCACCTGTTCGACCGGGGCGATCGCTGCCAGGGTGCTTTCGCGCAGCTTGTCATGGGCAAAGCGCCATACATCGTCCTGTACTGCGAGTACACTGGCACAGCGCAGCAGCCAGTCCTCGACCGTGAACCCGACCGCCAGCCTGCTTAAGACCCGCAGGTCGAGGCTGCGTCCCATCGACGCCGCCAGCCTGAGCAGGGTCTCGTCGCGTCCAGTGATGCGATCGAGACGGCGTTGAATGACATCGCGCACGCCGACCGTCGTCACATCCGCCGACAGCGCCAGATCGCCGACGGCACGCAGCTCACCCGCTTCCTCCGCCAGCGCACGCACTGTTTCGACCAGGAAAAAGACATTGCCCTCGGTCTGCCGCATCAGAAAATCGACCAGTTCGCTGCGTCGTCCGTTGGTCTCGCCGAGCATCGATGCGCTCAGATCGCCGATCGCCGAGCGTGTCAGCCGCGACAACCGGATATGCTGCATCTGCGGCAGATCGTGGTGCAGCGTCGGACGCTCGTCGTCGCGGTAATTCGCTACCACCAACATACGCCGGGTGTGCGTCAGACGGCTGATGCGCTGCACGATGCCGATGCCTTCAGGCAGCCATTGCAAATCCTCCAGCAGCAGCAGGATCGGTGCCTCGCAGCGGGTGAAGATCGCCTCGATCACCGTCCCCAGGCGTTCCTGGGCAGCGGTCGGATCGATGAAGGGCGGATCCGCGACCGCGCGCCCGATCACGCTCTCGATATCGGGGAAGATTGGCTTGAGGATACTCGCCTCAAAGTCATCGACATCGACCAGTAGAATGATATGACGCAGTGCCTCCCGCCAGAACCGAAATGATGTGCCCGCCTCCGATGACGCCTGCGCGCGCAAGACCAGCGCGCCGCGCACCAGCGCCAGGATGCGCAGCTCGTTCATCAGCCGTGTCTTGCCGACGCCGGACTCGCCACCGATCAACCACGCCGATCCCTTGTCTTCGAGCATTGCCTGATCGAGTGCAGTCGTGAGCGCGCGCAATTCGTCGTCGCGCCCGATCAGCTTCGACGCCTGCAGGAAACTCTCGCGGATAGCGGGAGTCTCACCTGTAGCGCGCGTATCGTCGGCGTGGGCGTAGGCGGTCAGCACCGCATCGGCGTTGGCATAACGATCATCTGGCGCTTTCGAGAGCAGTTTCGTCAGCACGACCTGCAGCGCCTGTGAAACAGGCAGGTGCGCGACATCGAGCGCATGTTCACGAATATCCTGCATCAGCCGATCGACCGAGCCATCCAGCCCAAACGGATAGCCGCCGTCGATCATCTGATAGGCGATCAGCGCGACCGCATACAGGTCGCTGCGTTCATCCGCCTCGCCTCCATCGGTCACCTCAGGCGCCATGTACGGCAGCGATCCCCAGCTCGTCCCGGTGGCACCGAGTTCATGTGCCGAAGACAAGCCAAAGTCAAGCAGCCGGGCGGTGCCGTCCGGTGTAATCAGTACATTATCCGGCTTCAGGTCGCGGTGCAGCACGCCGTAGCGATGCAGGTAACTGAGCGCCTGCGTCATCTGGACGAACAGGTCTGCCTGTACATCCGCCGATTGCGCGGCGCCATACTGATCGATGGGCAGGGCGTCGTGCAGCAGATCCATCGTGAAATAGGGCTGTCCGTTGTCGTCGAAGCCAAAATCGTACACGCTGATAATGTTCGGATGGCGCAGGGTCGCCAGCAGCGCGAATTCGCGTGCCAGCAGCAGGCGTAAATTCGTCCCGGCGGCGGTCATCTCGTTGAGTATTTCGGGGTCGAACATGATGCACTTGAGCGCGACCGTATGATTGTTCAGCCGATCGAGCGCGCGAAAGACGGTGCCCATGCCGCCAGAACCGATGCGTTCGTCAAGCGTGTAACGCTTACTCAGGAGTGGGGTGTAGGTTTGCTGCACAGGATGACTCCAATGCACACTGGAAATCGATTACCTGGGTGAGTGGGAATTGCGCGGAATGACGATGACAGGCAGCATGGGTGGAGGCGACCGCCGAGTCGCCTCCACTGTCGCAGCCCGCTTTAGCGATTTGCCAATGCGTTCAGGATCACATCTGGTGCGTCGGTGATGATTCCCCGCACTCCCATATCATGCAGAGCGACCGCCTGCGCCGGATCGTTGACCGTCCAGGTGTTGATCACGCGCCCCAGGCGGACATGTTCTGCCACCATATCGGGCGTGATCTCCGCGAAGTAGGGATGATAGGCTTCATAGGGTACGTCGGCGATCACGTCCCAGACTTCAGCGGGGGAGTCGCTGTAATAGAGAAACCCGATCGGCACATCGGGCAGCAGCGCGCGAAAGCGCCTGAGCGTCAGTGGGTTGAACGACGACACGATCACGCGCGCGTCCATGTTGTGACGAGCTATGCAATCGGCGACGACCTGTTCTACGCCATCGGTATCGACCGACTCCGATTTGATCTCGACGTTGACGAACAGGCGAGCGCCGACAGTCTCGAATACCTCGTCCAGCGTGGGAATGCGTGTCCCGGCGAAACGCGGGTCGAACCAGGCACCGGCGTCGAGCGCCTTCAGTTCTGCCAGGGTCATGTCCACCACCGCGCCGACGCCATCGCTGGTGGCATCGACCACAAAGTCATGCACGATCACGGGATAGCCGTCTTTGGAACGATGTACATCCAATTCAATGCCGTGCGCGCCCTGTGCCGCCGCCAGTTCAAAGGCAGGCAGGGTGTTCATCGGCGCATAGGCTTTGGCGCCCCGGTGTCCAAAGATGAGCGTCTGTCCGTCGTACATCGCGGTGATGATGTCGTGTGCGCGCATGAATGATCCGCCATACTATGATCGAGGTAGGAAAAGCGTAACCCGACCATGTTAACGATCGCGCGCGGTTTATTTAAGCATTCAGGGCGATCGCATCAACGTGAGCGGCTGTGAAATGCGCTCATCAATACGATGCCCAGATCGCCTCGCCTTTGAGGATAGTGGCGATCTGAACCGGGAACAGGCGCAGGTCGAGCGGCTTACTGATGAAGCCCTGAAAGCCGTGTGCCTGGGTCTTGGGAATTTCGATGGACGCATCCGCCGCAGACACCGCCACGATCGGAATGTGCTTGAGCTGGCTGCGGCTGCGGATCGATGTGAACACATCGTAGCCGCTGATCTGATTCGGAAACATCAGGTCGAGCAGGATCAGATTGGGACGGAATCGGATCAACTTGGGCGAGCTCAATTCCGCAAAGCCCCAGGCGTCGAATTCCATTTGGGCGCCATGCGCTTCGAAAATGGTCTGGGCGATCGTGCGGTTGGCGCGGTCGTCTTCGATATAGAAGATACGTGTACCTGCGAGTAAGGTGGACACGAGGTGAGCCTTTCTGCTATGCGCGAGCGGAGAGTCTTCGATACGGGATACGATATATTTGTTCATTTATTAACTGCTATCCCGTTCAGCGATTCATCTGAGAGTTTTTCGGTATGTACAGAGCCATCCATGGTGCAATCCTCGCCGGAATTCGATTGGCTTATATAACGATGACTATAGCCCTTTTCGGCTGTCGCATGACACTGACAGACTGGACAGTGTGCCATCACACGAAAACCTGTCCCAGTAGACAGGTTGGCAGTACAAAGCCAGGAAAAGAGACAAAAGATTGAACACGAGGCACGAAGGGATAGAGAAAAGAGCCGGGGCGCTCTGGGGGCGGGTCAGATGCTAAAACTAGACGAGGTTGTTTTTGGCAGCTACGACGATTGCCTCGGAGCGCGTCTCGACCCCGATCTTGCGCAGGATATTGACAATGTGAAATTTGACCGTCGATTGGCTGATAAAAAATGGGCGGCAATTTCGCCGTTGTTCATGCCTTCCGCCATCGCCTGCAGAATGGTCAGTTCGCGTGAAGTGAGTTTGAAGTCGTGCTGTGCCTGGGGATGGGTGCCGTGCAGCATGATACGGGCTGCCTCGGACGAGAGGACGGTGTTCCCTTGATAAATGGCGCGAATCGTCGTGAGCAGGTCGCGTGCCAGGGCAGTTTTAGAGATGTAGCCCACCGCGCCTTTAGTCAGCATCATCTGGACGGTTTCATCGTCCTGAAAGCTGGTCAGTGCCAGGATTTTGACGGTCGGGGCGAGGTGCAGCAGCACCTTGATCGCGCGATTCTTGTCCACAGTGGTCACCTTACCTTCCCCCTGATAATACCGCGAACCTGTGGGTCAGATTATAAGAGATTTGAACCTGTGTGGATGAATAAAAAATGAAAGGCAGGCTTTTCGTCCTGAAGGGCGCATTTAATCCGAGGTGTTGGTGACAGACAGCGCGAACGGATAGACCGCGCCGCTCCCGTGCCGCTGCAGCAGGTCGCCCAGCACCGTCAGAGTCCATTTCGAGTCGGCGATGTCATCCACCAGCAGTATTGGCTTACCTTTGAGGCGATTGGGGATGCTGAATTTTGACAGCACGTTGAGCGCTTGTTGCACGCTGTTGTGCATCTCCGCCTGAGAGGGATGCTGGATATCATGAACTATCATGGCGGCAAAAGGCAGACCGAGCGCCACTGCCAGGCGCTCGGCAAAGTCGGGTACGAGCGTGGGACGGCGCAGCGACGGCACCGGCACGACTCCGCTCACCTGAATGCGTTCTCGATCCCAATGACGACGCAGTGCGTCCGCCGCTGCCGCGACCAGCTCGTCATCGTAGCGGTCAGCCTCACGTCCATCGCGCACACGCTTGCCCCAGCCTTCATCGTAGACGCTGCACAACGCCAGTCCGATCTGGTTGACGTGGATATCGGTCGTGCGGGGAAAGTGTTCACTGCGCGCGGGCCAGCGCTTGCGCGGCTCGAACAGCAGTGCATCGCCCCGGCGCAGATAAGTCTGGGCACGCTGAATGTCGGTCGGATGCGGCTGAAACCTGCTCTGCACGCCTGTGCAATTCTTGCAGCGTCCACAGCGCTCCACAGGCGCGGGATCGTCGAGCGCCAACGCCAGGAAACGCATCAGGCAGCCTTGTTCATGCAGGTACGCCTTCATGTTGGCAAGCTCGCTGTAGCGGGTGCGCGTCACTGCCGTCCAGCGCGCGTAATCTGGCACGGCATCGGCGCGCACCAGCGCATAGCCCCGATCGCGCTTCTCGATGATCTGCTCAACCTCCAGATGGGTGAAAATCTTGTCGAGGGTCGAGACGCGGACGTTGACGCGCTCTTGCAGCTCATTGCGGCTGTGCGCACCCTGATCGAGCGCACGGATCACCTCCTGCACCTGTTTAGCAGTCGGAAAGGCAGTGTCGATGAAATAGCGCTGAATATCTTCGTCGCCGGGACCATGCATCAGGACGATGTGCGCCTGAGCGATGCCGCGTCCGGCACGTCCGATCTGTTGATAGTAGCTGATGATGTTGCCCGGAAGCTGGAAATGAATCACGAAATGCAGATCGCTCTTGTCGAAGCCCATTCCCAGGGCGACGCTCGACACCAGCGCCTTGACCTGATTGCGCATCAACTGGTCTTCCAGCCCCTCGCGGCTGTCCGATTGCGTTTCCTCGACATCGGCATAATAGGCTTTGGCGTTGAAGCCTTCCGCTTGCAGCCATTCTGCCACCAGACGGCAGTCGCGGGTGGTGGTGCAGTAAATGATGCCGCTGCCTGGTAAATTGGCGAGTAAATAGGACAGCAGTGTCAGACGGGTCGCGCTATCGAGCGGCTCGGAATACACGTACAGCTTGAGGCTGTCGCGCGTCAGCGAGCCGCGCTGAATATTCATTTGCGCGCCAAGGATCGCGGCGACATCGGTCACTACGCGATCGTTGGCGGTGGCGGTGGTGCCGATGATCGGCGTGTGCGGCGGAATCTCGTCGAGCAGGCGCATGATGCGGCGATAGTTGGGGCGAAAGTCGTGTCCCCAGTCGGAAATACAGTGAGCTTCATCGACCACCAGCATCCCGATCCGGTCACGCAGCTTCATCCACACATCGGTTTGGAAACGGTCGTTCGCCAGACGCTCTGGCGAGATCAGGATCAGGTCGAGCTGGTCGTGCAGCAGGGCGTACTCGATCTGACCGTGCGAGTCGTAGTTGGTGCTGTTCAGGGAGTCGGCGCGCAATCCCCACGCCTGTGCCGAGGCGATCTGGTTGCGCATCAGCGACAACAGCGGGCTGATGAGAATGGTGGGACCTGCGCCCTGTCCGCGCAGCAGCCGCGTCGCCATGAAGTAGACGAGACTCTTGCCCCAGCCCGTGCGCTGCACGACCAGTACGCGCTGGCGCGCCTCGACCAGCGCCGCGATCGCCTCCCACTGACCGTCCCGGAAATGAGCGTCGGCGCCGAGCGTGTCTTGCAGCCAGCGGGTGGCTTGGGGGAGGGATGCGGTCATACTCTGAATTGCCTCGTCTGTAACCTGTACACAGTAGCTTATCCCTTCACGCTGCCCATCGTCAGCCCGGAGATCAGATAGCGCGACTGCCACATGAACAGCAGCAGCACCGGCACCGTCACGATCACCGACCCGGCGGCGTACTTGCCCCAATCGGTGCTGAAGGTGGCGATCAGTTGGTTCAGCCTCAACGACCAGGTCATGGTGCTGTTCGCCTGCAGGATCACTTTGGCGACGATGAATTCCGACCATGCCGCCAGGAAATTGAACAGGAAGACGATCGACAGCGCCGGAGTCGAGAGCGGCAGGATGATTCGCCAGAATGCCTCGATGCGGTTGCAGCCGTCCACCATCGCTGCTTCTTCCAGATCGGGCGGGATGGTGTCGTAGTAGCCTTTGAGTATCCAGATGCTGAAGGGCACCGCCGTCGAGATGTACGCCAGCATCAGCCCGATCAGGTTGTTGGTCAGATTGAGCTGCGCGACGATCACGTAGATCGGGATCAACAGCATGACGGCGGGCATCATCTGGGTGGTCAGCAGGAAGATCAGCGCCGGACGCCGACCCGGAAACCGCCAGCGGCTAAAGGCATACGCGCCCGTACAGGCGACGATCACGCCAATCAGCGACACCGACACCGTGATCGACAGGCTGTTCCACAGCCAGCGCAGGAATGGCTCCTCGCTGAATAATTCGACGTAGCTGCTCAGGGTCGCGCCCGGCGGGATGATGTCCAGCGATCGCGACAGCAGGTTGGAGGTCGGACGCAGCGAGACGCTGATCACCCGCAACACCGGGTACAGGCACAGCGCGGAGTAGAAGACCAGAATGCCGTGTGATGGCTTCCAGACCAGCAGCGCCAGCCAGCCGAATACCAGCAGGTAACCGAAGCTCAACCCGTTGAGCAATGTCAACGCGATCCCGATGATCAGCAGCACGATCGCGCTGCCCTGACGAATGGCTTTCCAGGGGATGACGCCTGGGGAGGTGTCGATCGACTTTGCAGGGGCGATAGCGCTCATCGGTCGTAAATCTCCTTGAGTCCGCCGCTGGTGGTGATCCACACGACGGCAAATATGAACAAAATGATGAAGATGATGATCGAAAATGCCGACGCAAACCCAAGCTGTTGAGTCGCCGCCGGACCGAACGCCGCATTGAACAGCGCCGATACCAGGATGTTGGTGCTTTCCTGGGGTCCGCCCCCCGTGACCAAAAAGATGATATCCAGCTTGTTGAACGTCCAGATCACGTCGAGCGTGACCGCCGGGATGATGATCGGGCGCAGCAGCGGCAGCGTGATAGCGTTGAAACGCTGCCAGGGACTGGCGCCATCGATCTCGGCGGCTTCGTAATAGTCGAGAGGGATACTCTGCATGCCGCCCAGCAGCATGACCATGTAGAAGGGCACGCCGAGCCAGATATTGACGAAGGTCACCGCGACGAATGCCGCGATCGGATCATCGAGCCAGCTAATCGGCGTGCCGCCCAGGGATTCGATCAGGATATTGACGAAGCCGTACTGCGCGTGAAATTCCTGTTTCCAGGTCAGTCCGACGATCACCGTCGGGATTGCCCAGGGGATGATGATCAGCGCGCGATAAATGCCCTTGAATCGGATTTTTTGATTCATGAGCAGCGCCAGACCCATACCAATCAGGAAATGAAAGATGACATTGGTCACCGTCCACAGCGCGGTACGCATCAGCAGCACGGGAAAGGTCGAGTCGGCAGTGCGCAGCAGTCGTCCCCACCCGATGATCTCGCCGTCGCGGACGCGGAAAAACACATCGTTAAAATTCTTGATCGCGTAATCGACGCCGTACAGGTGGTCGAGTTCACAGGCGCCGATGGCGACCGGGCTGTAACACGAAAAGGTGCTGCGTTTCAGATCGGAAAAGGACAGCAGCACATTGAACAGCAGCGGGTAGACCATGAACGCCACCAGCGCGATCAGGGCGGGTGCCAGCAGGGTGTAGGGCAGCGCGTATTTGGTCCTGACGATGCGCGCCAGGAAAAAATACAGCCCCACTTCCAGAGCGAGGCTGCCAGCGATGATTACGATCAGCAAAGGCAGTATTTGACCGAGCGTACTCAGTACGATCTCGGACGATAAGCCGCTCACTTCCATAAGAGGGTCTCCAGGAAAATCTCCGTCACTAACCAGCGTAACAGTTTTCAAGGGGGTGCTAACGCACAGGGTGGAGCGATGTGCCCCACCCTGTGCGGTCGATTGCGCTGTACGGCTCAGGACACGATCGTGTCCTGAGCCAAAAACCGTGCTTGAAAATTAGCCTTCGAGACATTCCTCGGCGGCGATCTGGGCTTCCATCGCGGCATCTGCCGGGGTGACGCTGTTGCTCATCACGCCTTCGAGGTTCGGACGCACGCTGTCCCACATGCAGCGCAGCGATACGTCGGCGGGCATACCGACACCGGTCGCCAGCGCGCCGGCGGAGGCAGCCAGCAGCAGATCGACCTCTGGGTCGATCTCGACGGCTGCGATGGCGGGCAGACGTGACGTGCCCAGGGCATATGCCTCGACCGCCGCCGGGTCGGTGGTCAGCCAGGTGACGAACGAGACAACGGCGTCAAGCTGTGCATCAGTTGTCGTGACCGGAACGCTGACGAACTTACCCGCCGTGAACGGCTGCGGGCGCATACCGTCCTCGAAGGCAGGCCAGGGGGCGATGCCGAGATTTTCCATGCCCAGCGCCGGCGACTGCTCGACATCGCTGTATTCACCGATCGTCCAGTCACCATTGATGATCATGGCGACGCTGCCCTCTTTGAAGAGGTCGTTGGCGCAGGCATAATCGCATTCCGACGGGACGATTTCCTCGACGAACTTCAAATCCTGCACGAACTGGTAGGCGTTGACCCAGGCTTCCGAGTCCAAGACCATATTGTTGTCGGCGTCGTAAGTGCTGCCGCCAAAGCCGTGAACGAAGGGCAGGAACCAGAATGGCTCGTTCAGGTTGTAGGCGAAACCCTGAATTTCGGGGTTGGCTTCCTCGACCGCGCGCGCGGCGGCGATCAGGTCTTCCGAGGTATCCGGGGCTTCCGCGACCAGGCTCTTGTTGTACATCAGCATCAGGTGATTGCCCGCGTTGGTCGGGACACCGTAGGTGGCGCCGCCGATCTGCGCCGCGCCGATATTGAAGGGGTACAGCGACACGTCGAACAGGTCATCGAGCGACAGCAGCAGACCCGCGTCCTCGAATACACCGATCGCATCGTTTGGTCCGAGCACAAAGTCAGGCAGACCCGACCCGGCGAGACCGGAGGTCAGGATGTCGTTGCGCAGGACTTCGGTTTCTTTGTTGACGACTTCCAGGGTCGAGCCGGGGGCGACCTGCTCTGCCCACAACGCGAACTGCTCGCTCAAGACCAGATCGTTGTTATCGCCGTCGGCGCTCCAGACGATCAGGTTGACGGGTTCCATCATATCCTGAGCGGATGCGCCCGTGATGGCGCCCAACGCCAAAACGAAAATCAATACCAGAAACAGAAATTTGCTGTGCTTCACTGGGGTCTTTTCCTTAATGAGAAATGAGAAATACTGTCAAGCGTCGTTAACGCACCCTAATATGACAGCAGAGTCAATTTTTTATCGATAATGCACAAAAATGTTGTGGATGTTGACCGTAATCCGTTGCGGACTCGGCAGGTACACTCTACTATTTACAGAATAGGGCTTTAGCCCGCGAGAAAGCCACGCCATTTTAATGGCAGTGGATGAAAGCGTTCCTGGCTTTAGCCGAACGGAAGGCTTGTCCGCTTTGTCGAAGAGGGCTACACTGTCCATCTGATTGCGCTGGAGAATTTGCGCGTGCGTAACGGGGTCAAAAATCGTCGTGTGAGCAAGAGTATTCTGGATAGCGGCTGGTCGATGTTCCGACAATGCCTGACGTACAAGGCTGAGAGCGCCGGTCGTCTGGTGGTCTTGGTAGACCCTGCCTGTAAATCCAAAACCTGCTCGCATTGTAAGGCGTTGTTT
>Ga0105048_10000605_pt1 | contig 56120 bp, 55 predicted proteins | sample MAT05_FD_78382 | JGI IMG/M metagenome (GOLD analysis project Ga0105048, IMG submission 78382) | Freshwater microbial communities from Lake Fryxell liftoff mats and glacier meltwater in Antarctica - MAT-05 | ecosystem: Environmental > Aquatic > Freshwater > Ice > Liftoff microbial mat | place... | reverse complement strand
TGAAGAAATCGTCGAGGCGTGCTGTCAGGCTTGGAACTTCTTTGCAAACGACCCCAAAGCAATCTGCTCTATCGCTTCGCGGGAATATGCAAGAACGGTCAATCCTTGAGGCCGTTGGTATGAGCCACCCGGCAGCATTTGATCAAGACCGCCAGGATTTCCAACGTATCGGCGTAAATTCCCGAATGCGCCTTACACTTGATCCTCGGCCTGCATGGCCAGTGTCCCGGCCAAAAACCGCAGCCTTGCTGCCGGCATCGGCGATCAGGCGGCGCGCCGCGCCGATGCGGGGGCAATGTGGGATGGCAAGGGGCAGACCCTTCTGACGGAGGACGTCATGAGGTCAGGCACCCGCCGATCCAGCCTGGCAAATTTAAACTGGACTGCAACCAACCTGGTACCCCGATGCAAGGTCTGTGCGAGCAGAGCCCGCGGCCCGACCCGTCAGCCCGCCAGCTCCGCCTTCTCCAGCCCCTCGATGATGCGCGCGGGGTCGGCGGGGTTGCCGAAAGTCAGGCGGGCGAGGTGGTCTTCGATGGTATAGGCAGGGTTCACAGCCTTCAGGTCAGCCCAGACCTGGCGCGCTTCGTCGGTCCGGCCAAGGTGGCCGAGGGCGGACGCGAGGTAGCCGCGCGACAGGTCGGTGGCGGGGATCAGGCGGATGCGCTCTTGGAACGTCTCAACAGCCTTTTCATACTGGCCAGACAGAAGATAGGCGGTTCCCAGAAAATGCAGGGCCTGTCCGGCAAGGCCCTTGTCCAGCCGGATCGCACGTTGAAGATAGGGAATCGCTGCAATTGCATTGCCCTGAACCACCTCGGCATGTCCGCGCGCGGCCAGTGCCAGGGCGGACCCTGGGGCCAGGGCTGTCGCCCGGTCTGCTGCAGCCTTCATCCCCACGATGTCACCGGTGAAGATCAGGACAACAGCGGTGGCGACATGGCCAAGTACTTCGTCCGGGTCGATTTCTATGGCCATGGCGGCCTGGCGGACAGCGAGGCCAAGGGGGTCGGCAACCCCGGCCCATCGGTTGGTGTATTCAAAGATGTAGGCAAGGCCCATCATTGCATGGGGTGCGGCAAACCCTGCGTCGAGGCGGATCGCATTTTCATATTCGCCGATAACCCGTTCAAAAAAGGCTTGGCGGTTGTCGGTTACTCCGGGCATCTCAGCCGACAGTTGCTTGCCGCGCAGGAAGTGGTCGTAGGCGGGAATGCTGGTGGTGCGGCTGCCTGCGATCAGTTTGCGCTCCACCGGGCGAAGGGTGACGCGCAGGGCACCGACGATCTGCATTGTCACCTCGTCCTGGACAGCGAAGATGTCGGTCAACTCCCGGTCGTAGCGTTCGGCCCACAGGTGCGTGCCATCAGTGGCGTCGATCAACTGCGCCGCGATGCGGACGCGGTTTCCAACGCGGCGGATCGACCCTTCCAGTACCGAGGTCACGCCCAGTTCGCGGCCCACCATGCGGATGTCGGGTGCGCGGCCCTTGTAGGCAAAGCTGGAGTTTCGCGCGACGACCATCAGGCCCGCGATCTTCGAGAGGTCGGTGATGATGTCTTCGCTGATTCCGTCCGAGAAGTATTCCTGCTCCGGGTCGTTCGACATGTTCGTGAAGGGCAGTACGGCAATCGAGGGCAGATCGGCACCCTGCGCCTGCACTTCAGCGTTTGCGCCATCACCCCAGCGCCATGCACGGACCGGATGGGCGATGTTCTTGAGCGTGAGGTCACCCGCATCGGTGAAGCTGACGCTGACCTTGCCGCGCACCTGCGCGTGGATGGCTTCGGAAATCAGGATGCCGCCCCGGGGGGCCTGGGCCTCCAGCCTTGCTGCGACGTTCACGCCGTCGCCAAGAAGGTCGTCGCCTTCGCTTATGACGTCGCCAAGGTTCAGCCCGATGCGAAAGATGATCTGCGGCGCGCCTGTCCGGTCGGCCATTGCGCCCTGAATCGCTAGGGCGCAGGTGACGGCGTCAACGGCACTGGCGAATTCGCACAGCGCGCCGTCGCCCATGGTCTTGAACACCCGACCGTGGTGAGCCGCGACCGATGGATTGAATACCTCGGCCCAAACCGCACGCATGGCCGCAAGGGTGCCATCCTCATCCGCGCCCATCAGTTGCGAATAACCGACCACGTCGGCTGCAAGGATCGCGGCGAGGCGGCGGGCGGTGCGTTCCTCAATCATCAACGGTCAGGCCTGCAAGCTATCATGCGACACATCTGGGCGCTAACGGGGGAAGATTCAATCGGGAAGTCGGGCTTTCGCCAGACAGCCGACGATCCGGGCAACATCTTGCAGACGCCGCAGGGGCGAGCGGTCGCGATGGTCCTGCAACGCGTAGTTGGGATTGACCGTCTTCAGGGTCGGCCCAGATGGCGCGTGCCTCGTCCGTCTGACCCAGATGGCCGAGAGTGGCGGCCAGAAACGCGCGTAAGACGTCGGTGTTTGATAGTGTTGATGCAATCACGGAAAATCTTGGCAGCTTCGGCGTCGCGGCCCAACAAGAACGCGCCCGGCCCGAGCAAATGAAGCGACCGGTGGCCATAGCCGGGCTCCAGCGGCAACGCGCGGCGGATGTGTTCTATCCCCGTCTCGGTCTGGCCCAAATAGATCAAGACATTTCCGTGCGCCGAATGCGCCAGAGCGTGATTGGGGCTGAGGGCCAAGGCGCGTTCAGTCGCGGCACGCGTGCCATCCAGATCCTTTTGCCAAATCTCCGCCACGCCGGATACGTAATGCAAGCAAGGGTCGTTCGGCACCTTTTGCAGCGCAGTAGCGCAAAGGTCGGCCGCTAGGGCCAGTTTGTCGGGGGGTAAATGTCCAGTTGCTCAGGAAATCGAGCGTATGGCTAAGAGCAAGAGCGGCGCACGGGGCCGGATAGTCCAAGTCGATCCCGATGGCGCGTTGGACTGCCGCAATCGAACGGTCGTAGCGCGCGCCGTCCTTGATCGCCCCGAAAAGCGCCTCGCGCCCTTGCAGAAAAGGATCATGCGCCGTTATCTTGACCGTGCGCATCTCGGCCAGCGCCGCGCGTGCCGCCTGACGCAGCTTTATCTGCAGCGCCTCAATGATCGGCATCGTCACCCTGCACGGCAAAGATGTCGGTCAGATCGCGGTCAAGCCGTTCGACCCAAAGATGTGCGCTGTTGCATGCGTCGGTTTACTGCGAGGTTGTCCGCATGCGGTTGCCTGCCGGGCGGATCGACCCTTCCAGCACCGACGTCACGCCAAGTTCCCGCCCTTAGCATGCAAAAGTCCGGTGTTTTGCCCTTGTACGCAAAGCTGGAGGTGCGCGCGACCACCCTCAGGCCTGCGATCTTCGAGAGGTCGGTTGTGGTGTCTTCGCTGATCCCGTCCGAGAAGTATTCCTGCTCGGGGTCGTTCGACATGTTGTTCAAGGGCAGCACAGCAATCGAGGGCCGTTCTTCGGCGGGTGCGGTCGGCACTTCGGCACTGGCACCGTCGCCCCACGGTCAGGCGCGGACCGATCGGGCGATGGTCTTGAGCAGGAGGTCACCTGCGTGAGGGAAGGCGATGCCGACCGTCCCGCGGACCTCTGCGTGGATCGAGGCTGACACCGGGATGCGGCCCGCGGGGGAATCGCCTCCAGCCGGGCAGCCACGTTAAGACCGTCGCCCAGCACGTTGTCGTCCTCGCCGACACAGCGCGCCGTCGCCCGTGGTCTTGAACACCCGGCCCCGGTGGACAGCAACCTTCGGGTTGAACACCTCGGCCCATAGCGCGCGCAAAGCGGCCGACGTTCCCGTCGCATCCGCACCGATCATTCTCGAATATCCCACCACATCGGCGGCAAGGATCGCAGCAAGGCGGCGCTGAACTGCGGGGGCGGTCATATGGGCGGCTTTCATTTGTGCGCAGATTATTCAGGTGGGGCTGCGGCTATCTACGCTCGCTGCGGCAGACGGATGGACGGCAAAAGATTACCTCCAAGGCGAAACCAGGCGGTTATCTCAATGACGAGACACAGAATTCGCGGCACTTCGGCCTTTTGTGCCGGCGCTGCAAAGCCGTCATAGGCCGCAACCAAAGGCACGAAGCTCACCGAAAGCAATATAGGCGACAGACGCGCCGGGCGGTTTTCGTCTGTCAGCCCCGGCTTCAGGGCAAAGAATACCGCAACCGCCACCAGAAAGACCGGGATGATCAGCCGCAAGATGTCGGCCGGGATCAGATGGCTGCCGAAGGTGCCAGCCGACACGGCAACGGCGGCAATGAGAGCGCCGGGCCTGTAGTCCCTGAGCCTGACCGATCCCGCCCGCCTGCAGACAAGAAAGGCCGCCCCTGCGCCGAAGGAGCCTTGCAGCTTGTTCGTGGCGATCGCCATAACCGGCGGCACTCCGGCGAGGAGAAGGGCCGGTATCGTGATCAACCCGCCGCCGCCCGCGATGGAATCGACCAGACCTGCAAAGACGGCCGCGAGGATCAGGAGGGCGGCAATCTCGGCGGATACTTCGAACATCGGCGGGGCTTTCGTCTGGGGTGGTCCCTTTTGGAAGTCACGTTCTGCTTTGTAAAGGCGCCCGCCCGGTGCGGGGCAGCCGCTGCAAGGGGGCATCGAACCCCCCGCATCGGCGTTGCCACGGGATGCGTCTGGGGCGGTGCTCAGCCTGCAGGGGGCACGAATTCCTCGGCGCTGTAGCCTTGCAGGTACAGCAGGGCTGTAAGATCGCCGTGGTTCACGCGCAGATCGCACGCGGACTGCACGGCGGGCTTGGCGTGCAGGGCCACACCCATCCCGGCCAGACCCAGCATGCCCAGATCGTTTGCGCCGTCGCCCACGGCGATCGCCTCTGCCGGGGTGATGCCGATTCGGGCCGAGATCTCCTGCAGCGCCTGTACCTTGGCAGCGCGGCCGAGGATCGGCTCGGCCACCTTGCCGGTGAGCTTGCCGTCCTTTACCAGCAGCAGGTTCGCACGGTGTTCGTAAAACCCCAGCATCGCCGCAATGCGCCCGGTAAAGGCGGTGAATCCGCCCGAAACGAGTGCCGTCTGCGCCCCCGCCGCCCGCATAGTGGAAAGAAGTACTGCCCCCCCCGGCATCAGGGTGATGCGGTCGCTTATCACGCGGTCGATTACCGTCTCAGGCAGGCCCGCGAGCAGTCCAACGCGTTCGCGCAGCGCCGCCTCGAAATCCAGCTCGCCATTCATCGCTCGCGCCGTGATGTCCGCGACATGCGCGCCCACACCCGCCTCGTCCGCCAACTCGTCAATGCATTCCTGCCGGATCATCGTGCTGTCCATATCAGCGATGAGCAGGCGCTTGCGCCGTCCGACAACCCTTTGCACCGCAAGGTCGACCCCCAGGGCCTGCAGCCCTTCCCACACCTCGCGACGGTTCGCAGGCATCGTCGCGAGGTCGAATTCCGCCGCTACCCCAGGGTCGAGCCAACGGGCATCGCCGCCGCCCCAGGCATTGCGCAGGGACTCAACGGTGACCCGTTCCAGCACGGGACGGTCGGGGGAGGTGAGAAGGGTGGCGACGAACATGGATGTTTCCGATAATGACCACCCGCGTCGCTTTTGCGCGGGCAAGCGGCGCTTTACGCCGAATTTCCGGCTTGTGCCACCCCGGGCGGCCCGATAAACGCAGGCTTGGGACACCCTTCCCCAACGAAGGGCATCTATCTGGAAGGATACCATGGCAGACCTGTCGCCCCCGGCCCTGCGCCCGGCAAACCCGCGCTTTTCCTCTGGCCCCTGTGCCAAGATCCCCGGCTTTTCCCTTGATCTTCTGGCTGATGCGCCTCTCGGGCGTTCTCACCGCGCGGCGGTGGGCAAGGCCAAGCTAAAGGAAGCCATCGAGCTTACCCGCGACATCCTCGGCGTACCGGAAGGCTACCGCATCGGCATCGTCCCCGGCTCTGACACCGGTGCGGTCGAGATGGCGATGTGGACCATGCTCGGTGCCCGCCCGGTAGAAATGCTGGCATGGGAAAGCTTTGGCGAAGGCTGGGTGACCGACGCGGTAAGGCAGCTGAAGCTGGAGGCAAAGGTCAAGATCGCGCCCTACGGGCACATCGTGGACCTCGCCACCGTCGATTTCGATTGTGACGTCGTGTTCACCTGGAACGGCACCACTTCGGGTGTGCGCCTGCCGGATGGCGACGGGATTCCCGCTGACCGTGCGGGACTTACGATCTGTGACGCGACCTCGGCCGCCTTCGCGATGGACTTGCCGTGGGACAAGCTCGATGTCGTGACCTTTTCCTGGCAGAAAGTGCTTGGGGGAGAGGGCGCGCATGGCATGCTTGTCCTGTCGCCCCGCGCGGTGGAGCGGCTGGAAACCTATACCCCGGCCTGGCCGCTGCCGAAGATCTTTCGCCTGACGTCAAAAGGCAGGCTGATCGAAGCCGTCTTTGTGGGCGAGACGATCAACACCCCCTCGATGCTGGCGGTAGAAGATTATCTCGTCGCGCTCAAATGGGCGAAGTCCATCGGCGGCTTGCGCGCGCTGATCGCCCGGGCGGAGGCGAATGCCCGCATAGTCTGGGACTTCTGCGGGCAAAACCCGTGGCTTGCGAACCTTGCGGAGGATCCGGCGACCGCATCCACGACTTCGGTCTGCCTGAAGTTCGCCGACGCGCGGATTGCTGATGGCGAGGCCTTTGCCAAAGCGGTGGCACGACGGCTGGAAAAGGCGGGCGTCGCTTTTGATATCGGCGCCTATCGCGACGCCCCCCCAGGACTGCGCATCTGGTGCGGATCGACCGTCGAGACCGCTGACGTCGCGGGCCTGATGCCGTGGATCGCCCATGCCTTCCACGCGGAAATCGCGGCGCTGGCTGCAGGCTGACGCCAAAACAGATCACTCATTCGTATAAGGAGCCCGTCATGGCCCCCAAGGTTCTCGTTTCCGACGAACTCTCTGAAACCGCCGTCCAGATCTTTCGCGATCGTGGGGTCGAGGTGGATTACATTCCAACCCTCGGCAAGGACAGGGACGCGCTTGCCGCCGTCATCGACCAGTATGACGGTCTCGCCATCCGCTCCGCCACCAAAGCGACCGAAAAGCTGCTGGAACGCGCTACGCGCCTGCGCGTGATTGGCCGTGCCGGGATCGGGGTAGACAATGTCGACATTCCCGCCGCCTCCAGAAAGGGGGTGATCGTGATGAACACGCCCTTCGGGAACTCGATCACCACAGCAGAACATGCGATCGCGATGATGTTTGCCGTGGCGCGGCAACTGCCCGAAGCCAATGCCTCCACCCAGGCGGGGAAGTGGGAGAAATCCCGCTTCATGGGGGTGGAATTGTTCAACAAGACCCTCGGCGTGATCGGGGCTGGCAACATCGGCGGAATCGTTTGCGACCGCGCCGTGGGGCTGAAGATGAAGGTATTGGCCTACGACCCTTTCCTGTCAGAAGACCGCGCCCGCCATCTCGGCGTAACAAAGGTCGAACTGGACGACCTTCTGGCCCGTGCCGATTTCATTACTCTGCATGTGCCCCTGACTGACAAGACCCGCAACATCCTGTCCGCCGAAAACCTCGCGAAAACCAAGCGCGGCGTGCGGATCATCAACTGCGCCCGCGGCGGCCTCGTCGACGAGGCGGCACTTGCCGAGGCACTGAAATCCGGTCACGTCGCCGGCGCCGCCCTTGATGTGTTCGAGACGGAACCCGCGACGGAGAGCCCGCTCTTCAACCTGCCGAACGTCGTCTGCACCCCCCACCTCGGCGCTGCAACAACCGAAGCGCAAGAGAACGTGGCCTTGCAGGTGGCCGAGCAGATGTCGGATTACCTTCTGACCGGCGCCGTGCAGAACGCACTCAACATGCCCAACGTCACCGCCGAAGAGGCAGCGGTCATGGGCCCCTGGATCAAGCTTGCGGGTCACCTGGGCGCTTTTATCGGCCAGATGACCGAAGAGCCGATCAAGGCAATCAACATCCTCTACGATGGCAGCGTGGCCGACATGAACCTCGCCGCGCTGAACTCCGCCGTCATCGCGGGGGTGATGAAGGCCACAAACCCGGCCGTGAACCTCGTCTCCGCCCCGGTCATCGCCAAGGAACGCGGGATCCAGGTTTCCACCACACGACAGGAAAAGACCGGCGTGTTTGATGCCTACATCAAGGTCACGATGGTCACCGACACGCGCGAACGTTCGGTTGCGGGCACCTGCTTCTCGGATGGCAAGCCGCGTTTCATCCAGATCAAGGGGATCAATATTGACGCCGAAATCGGCGCCCACATGCTTTATACCACGAACGAGGACGTGCCCGGGATCATCGGCCTTCTCGGAATGACCATGGGCAAGAACAACGTCAACATCGCGAACTTTACCCTCGGCCGCTCTGGCGTGGGGCAAGATGCCATTGCAATCCTCTACCTCGACCAGCAGATCGACCCCAAGGTCATAGCAACTCTCGAAGGCACAGGCATGTTCTCGCAGGTCCGCGCCCTGCAATTCGATGTGGCCTGACCTGCCGCTCCTGCCTTATCATCTGTTCATAAATATCCCGCTGGGGGTGTGGGGGGTGTGAAACCCCCCACCTTCCTCGCAACCAGCCCGGACCTTACATGCGCAGCTACGCCATCGGCGACATCCACGGTCACATCGAACTTCTGCGCAGTGCGCATGACCGGATCGCCGATGACATGGCACGCTACGGGTCCGCGCCGGTCATCCACGTTGGCGACCTGTGCGACCGTGGACCCGACAGTCGTGCGGTCGTAGACCATCTGATGAATGGCATCGGCGCCGGACAGGACTGGATCGTTCTGAAGGGCAATCATGACCGGATGTTCCACCGCTTCATGCGCGATCCGGCCGAACTGGAACCCGGGCTACGTCCTGACCTGTCGTGGCTTCACCCGCGCATCGGCGGGGCAGAGACGCTGGTGTCCTACGGCGTCTTTCGTCCCGCGGACCGGCGTGCAGGCCAAGTACACGCCGATGCCCTCGGTCTGGTGCCGCCCGAGCATCTGGCCTTTCTCGATGCCTGTCCGACCCTTCATCAGCGGGGAGAAGCGGCTTTCGTTCATGCAGGCATTCGTCCCGGTGTGGCCTTGGCCGAACAGCGGGAAACCGACCTCCTCTGGATACGCGAGCCGTTCCTGATGGACCCGGTCAGCCATGGCCCCTTGATCGTACACGGCCACACGGCGATTGCAGCGCCGCGGCATTACGGCAACCGCGTCAACATCGATTCCTCGGCAGCCTATGGCGGCCCGCTTACCGCTGTGGTCATCGAGGGGCCGGACGTGTTTCACCTGACCGAAGCTGGCCGGGTGCCGCTCCGGCCCTGACCGACATCAAACATGAACAATAGCTTACAACATCACGGCCGCGTCACTCATTTGGCAGGTTTCAAAGCTTCCATCCCGACCAGATCGCACTTCCGCCAAAAAAGGCTCCGCCAAACCCCACAACTTCAAAGAGGGCAGGCCCGGACGGCAATCCGCGTATGGTGATGATGAAGATCAGCATTGCCGACCCCGCCAGCTAAACTGCGAGGCGAAAGCGCAACTCTCCGCGACTTGGGCCGAACTTGCTCATGCTCCCGCTCCCCCGTGGGCCACACCTATGATTACATCTTGGGTCATCACGGGGAACTCCTTCATTTGCGGGGTCCATCCTTCAGGTACGCATCCACCGCAGGGACGCCAGCGCCATGAGTGCGCTCACCAAGGTCAGCCCGGCCACCAGCGCAAAGAGGCCCCGCTCGCCCATCCCCACCAGCCCCGGCGCGATCAGGAACGGAAAAGTGATGCCGCCCACCAGCCCCGACGCGATGATCGTGGGAGGCACCCGCAGGTCATCGCCCATCAGCCGCGTGGCGGTGACGTAAAAGCTCGGGAAAAACAGGCTGGCAAAGGCGCCTATGCCAATGAACGGCCAGGCCGGGTCGAACACGGTCGCGGCCCATGCCAACAGGCACGTGCCGACCATCGCGGCGATGAAAAGCGCAAAGGACGGGATAAGATGCGCGGTAAAGATCAGCACTATCCGCGCAGCAAGAAAGGCGATGAAGAAAGCCGACAGCAGTTCCGCCGCACGCGTCTCACTCTCCCCCGCGCGGATCAGCGCAGTGGGGCCAAGGCCGATCAATGTCGCCTCCAGCCCGATAGCCAGTGTGCCGAACCCCAGGATCAGCCAGCGCGGCCGGAACGCCACCTTCGCCACGCGGGCTTCGGTCGTGCCAACCTGCCCGGCCCCGCCCGTCAGCAGCCAAAGGCACGCCGCGGCGGCCGCGAGGAGCCCGAAGGACCAGTGCGGATCATTGCCCACTGCCACAAAGACGAGCGGGGCGATGATCGCACCCACCCCGAAGCTCGCGTTCAATAGGCTCAGCATCGAAGGCCCGCGGTCTTCGAAGGCCCGCAAAATGCGCGGGTTGAACACGGCGGCCGAAATGCCCGAGCCGGTGCCGAGCACGACTGCCCCGACCACCATCAGTCCCCAGGCTGCCATCGTGGCCATGATCGCGGCACCGAGGCTCACCAGCACCAGCGCATGCCGCGGCGTGACCCGCGCGCCCTGAAAATACATCAACGCGATCCCGCAGGCCGACCCGACCCAGAGCGCTGAGACGAGTATCCCCGCCTGCCCCGTCGTCACGCCAAAGCTGCGCGAAAATGCGGGTAGAGCCGGGCCGAGCAACGATTGCCCCGCCCCCAGCAGCACAAAGGTTGCCACTCCCGCCAGCAACAGTCCGAGGTTCGCCCGGATCAGGTCTCGCATCTCGCCACTCCTGCGTGTACGGCCGCACCTCTTGCATGGCTCGGGTCCGGACAACAAGAGCAGGCGTGCCGGTCCGCCGCAAACCTGCAGCGGCATTGGTCGGGCAGCCCCCAGACAGTGCAGCCTCCTCTTTAATTACTCCGCCGCAATTGCAGCATTGTTTCGGTCGAAGTTCTGGCGCGTTATGCAAAACGGCGCAGACCCGCCTGTCACGCGCCATCTAGGGCCGTGGTCATGGATTGCCCCTCGAGCTCCACTCGAAACCCGCACGGCGTCAGGTGACAGAACGCGCGCTGTCCCAGCCGAAGGAAGGCAGGCCCGCCGCCGCCGCCTGACCAATGCATCGCAAGTGACAAAGAGCCTCGGCGCCGGTGCGCCCTTCTGATTTATCAAGCTGACCCGAACGCAGGGGTCCTGGGGCAGACAGCCCCGGCGTCAGGGCCCCGTGCAAGCGTTCCGCCGCCTATCGCACCGCCACCCGCGCCCGCGCCGACCGCCCTTCGGCGTCAATCACCGACAGTGTCACGAACCCCGCTCCCGGCAGCACCAGCATCGTCTCGCGCGCGGCCAAACGCAGGGCCATCGGCACCCCGTCGGCGAGCCATGTAAACGGCGCCGTCCCCCCCTTCACGCGCACCATGAGCCCCTCGGGCAGAAGCTCAACCTCCGCTCCTTCGGGCGGAAAGGCAACCACGGGCGCGTCCGCGCCTGCCTCGAAGGCGGCGCTGCGCGAGCGGAACCGGCTCAGTGGCGCCGGGAGTTGGGCGTTCGACACCAGCAATGTCGCAGGTGGAGCGGGAGGTTGCGGATCCAGTTCGGGCTTCAGCCGGGAAAATGCCTGAAACAGTACCGGCGCTGCCAGTTCCGCGCCAAACACCCCCGGAACCGGCGTCCCATCCGCCCTCCCCAGCCACACGCCGATTACATGCCGACCGTCAAACCCGATCGCCCAGGCGTCGCGGTGTCCGTAGCTCGTGCCGGTCTTGTAGGCCAGGCGGTTTTGCGGCGCACCGGGGGGTGGGGCCAGGCCTGCTAGGATGTCGCCCACTTCCCAAGCGGCCACGGCGCTCAGCAGCCTCTGGCCCTCACCCGCCCCCGCACCGTTGCGCCAATGACGTAGGGGCAGCGTCACGCCGCCGCGCGCAATCGCTCCATACATCTGCACCATGTCCTGCAGCGTCACGCCCACACCGCCAAGCGCCACGGCCAGACCCGGCTGATCGCCCGGAACAACCACCTGCATCCCCGCCTTGCGCAGCGCCGAAAACAGCCGGTCCGGACCCAAAGCCTCGGTCAGCGCCACGACGGGGATGTTCAGTGACAATTGCAGCGCCTCACGTGCGCGAACGGTGCCGCGAAAGATCCGGTCGAAATTCTGTGGGGCGTAGCTGCCAAAGAGGGTCGGCCGATCTTCCAGCAGCGTCTCTGGATGGGCAAGCCCCTCGTCAAAGGCAAGGCCATAGATCAGCGGCTTCAGCGTGGACCCCGGGCTGCGCAGGGCGGTCGTCATGTCCACAAATCCCTGCCGCTGGTCGGCCTGAAACGCCGCCGAGCCGACGCTCGCGAGGATCTCGCCCGACCGGTGATCGGCCACCACCATGGCCACCTGCAGTTCTGCCCCGCGGCCCTCAACCGTAGCGCGGGCCAGCGCCTCCAGCTGCGCCTGCAGGGTTGCATCCAGCGTGAGGGCGAGGCGCTGTTGACCGGGCGCCTCGGCCCGTGCGCGGTCGGCCAGATGGGGGGCCAGCGCGGGGAAGGGTTTGCGCAGGCCCGGCACCTCCTCTGCCAGCGCGGCCTCTGCCTCTTCCGCGGCGATCAGGCCAAAGCGCACGGCGCGGGCAAGCACACGGTTGCGTGCGGCCTCGGCCCGGTCAGCCGCGCGGTCCGGACGGCGGCTTTCAGGGCTTTGCGGGATGGCCACCAGCAGGGCCGCCTCGGCCGGGGTCAGGCGCACCGGCTCCTTGCCGAAATACGACAGCGTCGCGGCCCTGAGCCCTTCGAGGTTGCCTCCAAAGGGCGCCAGCTGCAGGTAGATTTCAAGGATCTGGTCCTTGGTCAGCCGCTGCTCCAACGCGAAGGCCAGCCGGATCTGCCGCAGCTTTCCCGCGACCGCACCGGTGCCGCTGCCCTCCAGCAGGCGCGCGACCTGCATCGTCAGGGTGGAGCCGCCCGAGACGACACGCCCGTTCCACAGGGCCTGCACCACCGCGCGCAGGATCGCCCGCGGCTCCACGCCACCATGGCTGCGAAAGCGGCGGTCCTCATAGGTCAAAAGCATCTCGATATAGGCAGGGTCCACCCCAGCCAGCCGGACGGGCAGGCGCCAGCGCCCGTTGTCCAATGTGTAGGCGCGAAGGAGCGTGCCGTCGCGGTCCACCACCTCGACCGATTGCGCGGGCAAAAGCGGCGGCAGCACTGTCATTGCCACCCACTTGGCGAACCCGTCCCGACCAAGTGCCGCGAGCCAGAGTGCCAGTGCTGCGACCAGAAGGACCCGCGCCCGTATCATGGTGGGCAGGTCACTCCGTAATCGTGACGGCGCCGGTTTCGCTCCGCGCGCGGAAATCGGGGCGATACATTTCCTCGACCGAGGCGGCCGGGTGGCGGAAGGTGCCGGGCGACACTGCCCGCACCACATAGGCGAGGCGGAAGGGCTGATCCGACCGCCAGTCCACCGCCGTCAGGAACCGATCCTGGCGGAACTCGGAATGGGCGACCTCGGCCAACGTGTCGAGCCAGCTCAGGGCCTCGACCTCACCGCCGGCGATCAGGTTGGGATTGTCGATCTCGAACCCCGCTGGCAGGGGGTCCGACACCATCAGCCGCGCTTCACCATAGGCGAAGGGTTGCACCTCCAGCACCGTCACCAGCCGTGCGCCGACGGCGACCTGGTCCATGGCGACCTCCTTACCTTCCATCGTGTAGTAGCTGCGCGTGATGGCATAGCCATTGCCGCCCGCAGGTTCTGCCGCCTCGGGGACGCCATAGGTGGTCACCGTCAGGGTCGTATCCGTCCCGCCGTTCTGCACCACAACGGGCGTCGTCGCCGCCGCCTCCAACACGCGCACAAGCGGGCCTGTCGCGGGGATGCCGTCAATGATCAGCCCCTGAACCCCGCGCGCACCCGCCAAGGCGTTGACCGCAAGCAGCGCCCAGGTCGCCTCCTGTGTGGAAAGGTTGGCCGCCTGTGTCGCGATCCGGTCGGTCAGCGCCTCGCGGTCAACCGCCTTCGACCCGGCCTCCACGGCCAGTGTCAGCACAGCCGCGGCATCGCGGAAGCGGGTGCCATAGTCCACGCGCCACAGCTGGTCGACCTCCGGCCCCCCTTCTGTGCCAAGCTTTGCCGCAGCCAGGCGGAACATCGCATCCGCGCGGACCTGATCGCCATAGAAGGCGAGCGCTGCGCCAAGCTGCGCCTGCGCCATGGGGGTAGCGAAAGCGCCGCCCTTTACATCGGCGTAATAGCGCAGATCGCCCACTGCCGCCGCCCCTTCGCGCGCCAGCACCATCAGCGCATAAGCCAGCGCCTCGCCGCCGCCATTCGTCTCTCCATCGAAATCAGGCGCGTAGTTCACCTGATTGCGCAGGTTGGCCAGCGCATTGCGAAAGGCAAGGTCGGGGACTGCATGCCCCTGCGCGCGGGCGCGGCTAAGGAAGTCGGTGACATAGGCATCCAGCCAGAAGTCGCCGTTGCCCGGACCCCAAAGGCCAAAGGCCCCCTCGGCGCCCTGATTGGTCAGCACCTCGGCCACCGCTTCGGAAATCCGGGTGCTGATGTTGTCGGCACCCTTTAAATCCATCACCTGCGCCATCTCGTCAAAGTAAAGCAGCGGCAGCGCCTGAGAGGTGATTTGTTCGGTGCAGCCGTAGGGATAGCGGTCAAGGGCGGTCAGCAGCCCCGGCGCGTTCAGCCGGGCTATCGGCCCGACGGCCAGCGTGGCCTTGCCTGACCCCGGGATCAGGCCGGTGAACACCGCCTGATCGAAGGTGAAGCTTTGGCCTTTGCCGAGGTCGAGCCGCGAAATGCGGGCCACCTCGGGGTCGTTTACCTGCACCGGAACGCTGAGCCGCTCGGTCAGCTGTTTGCCGTCCGGCGTGGTCAGCGCAACGTCAATGGTCTGCACGCCCGCCGCCCCCGCCGTGACGGGGATCGCGAAGACCGCCTTGCCCTTGTCGCCAAGATCGAAGCCCGAAGGCACCGCGCCAAGGGTCATCCCGCTTGCCGAAACATCGAGGCCCATCCGTCCCGAAGGACCGGCGGCGTGCACGATTTCCAGCAGCAGGCGGCTTGTGTCGCCCGGCGCCAGAAAGCGCGGCAAGCTTGCGGTCACGACCACGGGGTCGCGCACCAGCACATCCGCCTGCGCCTGACCCACGCCTTTGGCAGACCAGACCACGGCCATCACCTTGACCGTGCCGTTGAACGACGGCAGATCAAAGCTCGCCCGCGCATAGCCATCGGCGCCCACCTGCACCGGGCCGGTAAAATAGGACACCAGCTCCTCTGTGGGCGGGGGCGCCTGCAGCCGCGCCTGCGCGCCCGCGTCCCCGCCCGAACGGACAGTGCCTTCGGCGCCTGCCATCCCGTCGATCAGCCGACCATAGATGTCGCGAATGCCCATACCAAGCTTGCGCTGGCCAAAGAAGTGCCCTTGCGGGTCGGGCGCGGTGAATCCGGTCAGGTTCAAGATCCCCACATCCACCGCAGCAATGGTCGCATACGCGGTATCGCCGGGCTCGATGCCCGAAACCTTCACGGCAACCTCCATCGGTCCCCGGGGCGATGCCTCCGCTGCGGTTTCCACTACGGCCTTCAGCGCCCGCGCGCCCGGATCGATTGCCGCATGGGTCAGCCCGAGCGCCCGTGCCGGGTTGCGCCCTGCCGCCACATCCATCGGCCGCAGCACGGACACGGTCACGTATACGCCCGCGCCCCAGTCGTCGGTCACGGGCAGCGAGATGATGTTCTCCCCCTCGGTCACCTCAACGGCCTGCATCGCCACCAGCCGGTTCGACAGCACGGTGACCAGCGCCGTTCCCGCCGCGCGCGGCACGACGCGCAGGACCGCCGTCTCACCGGGTTTGTAGGCAGGCTTGTCCAGGGACAGTTCCAGCGTGTCGGGGGTCGCGCTTACATCCGCAGGCGCATACCAGCCTGCGTAGAAGGTGGTGGAGGTGGCGGCTTCGGTCCCGTCGGTCCGCTCTACCGCCAATTCGTATTCGCCCCATTTCACGGCTGCGGCAATCTCTACCGGGGCGCTGGCCAGAACGGCCTCCCCCTCGGCCACCCTTGCGCGGGTGATCACCGGCTCCCAGTTCCAGTTGCCATAAGACTGGAACCATTGGTAATTCGTCTCGATCCGGGTCAGCACCCACTTCACCTGCATGGGCGCAGGCGCGAGGTCCGGACCCACGCCAAGCAGGCTGAAGCGCGCCTCGGTGCCTTCGCTCACCACGCCGTCAAACAGTGGCTTTACCCCGATCAGGGCCGAGGTAGGCGAAAACAGCTGCGACAACCGCCGTTCCACCGGGCGGCCAGAACCTTCGGCCACACGCACGGTAAAGCGCGCCTCCAGCGGGCGGCCGGGGTCGTCCACCTGAGGCAGCGTGGGGCTGACCAGCGCCGTGCCATCCGCACCCGTCCGCTCGCCACCAAAGCTTTCCAGCCGTGCATCGAAGGGCACGTCATGGCGGCCGAATACATAGCCCGGCAGCCCCGGCAGCGCGCTTGCTGCGCGCAGCAGGACTTCGCCTTCTATGACGAGATCCGCGCCGGGCGCACCAAAGAGATAGCGGGCGTTGACCGCCAGCCTCGGCAGATCGCCCAGACGCAGCTCGGGCTCCTGCAGGGCCAGATCGAAGTCGATCCGCTCGGGCAGGAAATCCTCCACAAGGAAGGTGCGGCTGGTCAGCGGCGGCGCCTCAAGGTCGGCCAGCAGTTCCATCCGCCAGACGCCGCGCGGGGCGGAGCCTGCGATCAGTTGCGAGAAGACATAGCCACCACCCTCGTCGCTGATCACGGCGCGGGCGTATTCCACGCCATCGGGCCGCTTCCATACCGCCGTGAGGGGAATGCCGGATACCGCCGCCGCTTGCGGATCGCGGGCCAGGGCCGTGGCATAGACCGTCTCGCCCGCACGATAGGCGCCGCGGTCGGTGGTGAGGAACACATCCACCGGCGGCGCGGGTTCGCGCCCTTCCACCCCCCGGTCCGAAAGGTCGAATTCCGGATCGGTCAGCGAAAGGAATGCTAGATCCGCCGTCCCTTCGCGGGCGACGATCATTGCGGGCGCCGCCCCTCCGGTGCCGCGCGCAAGGCCGGGCGCAAAGCGGGCGTAGCCCATGGCGTCCGTCGTGGCGGTGCCAAGAACGGCATTGGTCCGGCTGATCAGCTCAACCGTGATTCCCTCGCGCGCACCGGCGGTGGCGAGGCTGCGGACAAACACATGCAGCCCGTCTACCCCGCTCAAGGTGGTCAGGCCCAGATCCGACACCACGAACCACTGCCAGCCTGCGGGCACGACATAAGGGTCCACCCCCGGCACGGCGGCTTTCAGCGCATAGATGCCCGCGGGCAGACCTGCCAGCGCTGCATCCATCGGCAGGCGGGTGGTCACGTCGCGGTTCACCTCCATCCCTACGGTGGCGTCGCCGGTCCACAGTTTTTCACCCATCGTGTCGCTGAAGGTGAATTCCAGATAGTCCGGCATGGGCGCGCCGAAATAGGCGTCCTGCACCGATCGCAGCACGTTGCGGTCCGTCACGCGGTAAAGGGTCAGGTTCAGCGCCTCGGTGTTCACTGTCTGCACCGGGATCGAGGCTCCGGCCGCCTTCGGCAGCACATATCCACGTCCGGGAAAGCGCACGCCCGGCGCGCGGTCGCGGACGTAAAGGTTGAGGTCAACGGTCTGCGCCAGAGTTTGGCCATCGGCCGCGGGCAGCCCCGCGCGGAACGCTAGCGCGTAGCGCGCGCCATGGGTCACCCCGGCGACGCAGATCTGCCGCCAGCCGCCGGTTTCCACCACCATTCCCGGCTCGGGCAGCTGTACGAAGGTGGAATAGTCCACCCCGCTCGCGACCAGATCCTCCGAGAAGGTCGCACAGATCCGCGGGCGGGCGAGGTCTGATTCCACCGTGTTTTCAACAATCCGGAAGCCGTACTTCCCGATGGCGTCCTGTAAAAGCGTCGCCGTATCCTCGCGCGGCTGCAACTCTTGCGCCAGACGCAGCGCCTGCACCGTGTCGCGGCCACGGTCGGCCCGCTCCAGTGCCGCGCCCAGAACGACCAGCGCGGAATGGCGCAAGCCTTTGCTTTCGGCGCGCAGATAGGCGTTGATCCCGGCCTGAATCGAGCGGTCAAGGAATGCGCGCGCATCCGTTCCGTTGGCGCGCGCCACCTCCAGCTGCAGGCGGGCGTAGTCCACCCAGGTCTCAGGCGCATCGGACACGTTCAGTGCGGCACCGGCAAAGGCTGCGGCGGTCACGAAATCGCCTCGCCCCTCGGCTTCGGCAGCGGCCTGCAGGTGTTCCTCGACACTCCACGCCCCCGAGGTGTGCTGACGGCCGAGGGCCGCGGCCTGTTCGCTGGCGGCCTGAATGTCCCAGTCCTGCAGAAAGCCGAGTTCCGCCCGGCGCGCGGGGGCAACTGCGGCGACCGCCGGGTCCCCTGCGATCACGATGGCGGAATAGGCCCCCTCGTAAAAAGCAGATTCGCCCGGATCGGCCTTGGCAAAGCACGACCCGTTTTTCGTGTTGTAGACAAAGGCAGTGCATTGCGCATTGCTGAGGCAGGCGCGCTCGCACGCCTCCAGCGTGGTGTCGAACAGGCTTGCAATATCGCTGCCCGGAAGGTCGCTGTCTTCGGTCAGTGCGGTGCGCTTTTCCGGGATAAGGCTTTGCGCCAGAGCGGGTCCTGAAAAGATGGTCAGGAGCGCCCCAACAAGAACCAGACGAAGACCACGCATCGAACATCCTCCCGTGAACTACCCGTCCAGTTTCGCATGCCGCACCAAGGGCTGGCAAGCGTGATGAAGCCGGGTCGGCATTAAGCCTTGGTTCATTCTGATCGTGGAAAGTGGCGACAGAACAGCGAACCAGGGGGCGGCCGAAGGCCTGCGAGCATCACCCGGGGGCATGATAAACTCGGGCGTCAGGGTCGCAATGGAACTCGCGGAACGGCTGGCAAGGGAACGGCGAGGGCGGCTGGCGGCAGAGCGGCTGCTGGAACAGAAGCAGCGCGAACTCTTTGCCGCGAACGAGAAACTGGGGCTGCATGCGCGGTCACTGTCCGACCAGATCGTCGAACAGAGGCAGGTTGTGCGCTCTGCCCTGACCGAGACTGAGGCGCTCAAGGGCCAGAACTCGCGCTTTGTCGCCGATCTTGCGCAGGCTCATACGGCGGCGGTCATGGCCGAGCGGCGGCTTTGGGATTCGATCAACGGCATTCGCGACGGCTTTGCCGTGTTTGAATCGTCAGGCAAGTTGATCGCCGCAAACCACGCCTATCTTGCCGCGTTCGAGGGGCACAACATCGCCCCCGGCATCAGCCATGAAGCGATTCTCAGCCTGATGGCGCGGTCCGCGCTGCTGGATCTGGGCGAGCATGATGTCGAGGGGTGGGTCGCCATGATGCTGGCCCGCTGGGATCATGACCCGATCGAGCCGGTGACCTTGCGCTTTTTCAACGGCACTTGGATCAAACTGGTGGATCACCAGGTGCGAGGGGGGGACATGGTTACCCTCACGCTCGACATCACCGAACAGATGCGCATCTGGGCCGCAATCGAGGCTATCCCGGATGGATTTGTACTTTATGACAGGGAGGACAGGCTCTTGACCTGCAATCAGCGCTACCGCGAGCTTTACGCCAGTTCAGCCCCGGCCATGGTGCCCGGCACCAGGTTCGAGGATATCCTGCGTTACGGGCTGTCGCATGGCCAGCACGCCGACGCCGCAGGGCGGGAGGAGGAGTGGATCGCAGAACGCCTGGCGCATCACCGCACTGCGGACGGCGTGCACGAACAGAATCTGGCAGATGGGCGTTGGCTGCGCGCGCATGACCATCCCACCCCGGATGGCGGGCGCGTGGGGTTGCGGGTGGATATCACGATGCTGAAAGTGCAGCAGGCAGCCCTGGAACAGGCCCGCCAGGCTTCCGAGGCCGCAAACCGCGCCAAATCGGCGTTCCTCGCCAACATGAGCCACGAGATCCGCACGCCGATGAACGGCGTTGTCGGAATGGCCGAACTCCTCTGCGACACCCCGCTGAACGAGGAGCAGCGGCTCTTTGCCGACACGATCCGCTCTTCGGGCGAGGCGCTTCTTGTCATCATCAATGACATTCTCGACTATTCCAAGATCGAGGCAGAGCGGGTGACCCTGCACCCTGAACCTTTTGATCTGGAACGCGCGATCCATGAGGTGACGATGCTGCTGCAGCCCCGCGCCCGGGCACGGGGCATCGATCTGATGATCGACTTCGACATGTTCCTGCCCACCCGCTATGTGGGGGACCCCGGGCGGTTGCGTCAGGTTCTGACAAACCTGGTCGGCAATGCGGTGAAATTCACCGAAGTCGGGCATGTGCTGATCCGCGTCGTGGGCCTTGATGTCGGTGAGGGCGAGCAGCAGCTGCACGTGACGGTCGAGGATACCGGCATCGGCATTCCAAGTGAGTACATCGACCACATTTTCGGCGAGTTTAACCAGGTAGAGACAGAAAAGAACCGCAAGTTCGAAGGCACCGGTCTCGGCCTTGCCATCACGCAGCGCCTGATCCAGCGGATGGGAGGCGACATCTGGGTGGACAGCGAGTTTGGTCGCGGGTCGAGCTTCGGCTTTCGCATCACCCTGCCAGTGGCAGAGGAGGCGACCGTGCCGCGCCTGCCCATCAACCTGCGACGGATGCTGGTGGTGGACGACCAGTTCATCAACCGCACCATTCTGGAACGGCAACTCGTGCCTTGCGGCATCCAGGTCACGCTTTGCCGCTCGGGTGTCGAGGCGCTGGCCGTGCTGGAGCGGGATCAGGCCTTCGATGTGGTGCTGACCGACCACGCCATGCCCGAAATGAGCGGGCTGCAGCTGGCAGACCATATCCGCGCGGCGGGGCTTGCGATGCCCATCGTACTTTTGTCCTCCAACCCCGGCACCGCGCGCGACGATCCGGCGGCGGGCCATCTGGAGGCGATCTTGCAAAAGCCGATCCTCCGCGCGGATCTTTACCGGCGGCTGCAGGGGCTGAGCGTGCTTGCCCCCGCGGCGGAGGATCCGGTCCCGCTCGCTGTGCGGACAACGCAGCGGCGTATGCGTGTGCTCGCGGCCGAAGACAACCGCACCAATCAGCTGGTGTTCCAGAAGATGGTCAAAGGGGCTGAGATCGAGATCGCCTTTGCCAACAATGGACGTGAGGCGGTGGAGCTGTTCCAGAGCTTTCGGCCCGACATGATCTTCATGGATATCTCTATGCCCGAGATGGACGGGAAGGAAGCCGCCCATGCGATACGCAGGCTCGAAGGCGGACGCTCGCATGTGCCGATCGTAGCGCTCACTGCCCATGCGATGGAGGGGGATGCCACGGCCATTCTCGCTGCCGGGATCGACCGATACCTGACCAAACCTTTGCGAAAGGTCGCGATCCTGCAGGCGATTGTTGAATTCTGTCCACCAGAGACACAACCCGTTCAGCGGGAGGGAGAAGAAGCTGCCTGATGCGGTCAGGCCGCATCTTCCCTGGCGGCATCCACCTCGGCCATCGTGCTGCTGCGAAGAAACACCGGTCTGTCGGGCAACGACTGATCGGCCATCCAGACATATCCGCCGGTGCCGAAGGCACGCAGATCGGCCGGGTCGGTGAGCGCGTTCTCGGCGATGAACCTTGCCATGGCGCCGCGCGCCCGCTTCGCCCAGAAGCTGATGACCTTGGCCTCACCCCCCGCCCCGTCGAGGAAAACCGGGTTGATCACCCGCAGCTTCAGTGCGGGCCGGGCGGCGGCAGTGAAGTATTCGACCGAGGCGCAGTTTACCAGAACCTCAGCGCCGACTGCCCTCGCTTCCGCGCGCAAATGCCTCGCGATCTTGTCGCCCCAGAAGGCGTAGAGGTCCGCCCCTTTCGCAGTGGCAAGGCGGCTGCCCATCTCCAGCCGGTAGGGGCGAATGGCGTCAAACGGCCGCAACACTCCATAAAGACCCGACAGAACCCGCAAGTGGCCGAGTACGTGTAGTGTCCCTTCGGGCGACAACGTCCGCGCCTCCAGGCCCTGATAGGTGTCGCCCGCAAAACAGTGGGTCGCGGGGAACAGGCCGCCCGGTCCGGGCGCGGTTGCAAAGGCGGCAAACCGGTCGCGGTTCAGCCGTGCAAGTGCTTCGGAAATCCCCATCAGGCGCTGCAGATCCGCCACCGTCAGCCGCCGTGCCACACGCGCGAGGCGGCGGGCGTCCAGGGAAAAGACCGGCTCGGTCAATTCCACCCCTTCGGGAAGGGAATGGGGCATTTCGTTCAACTTCTTGGCGGGCGAAATCACGGTCAGCATGGGCGTCTCCTGTCCGGTGTATACTATGCCCGGGGGACGGAGTGTCCAGAGCTAGCGCAAGTGGATCACAGCGGGGGAGAGACCTTCCACCTCGACCCGGCAGGTGTCGCCGCGCTGGAGGGGGCCGACACCGGCGGGGGTACCGGTATAGATCAGATCCCCGGGCGCCAGCGTCACCAGCCGCGACAAATGCGCGATGATGGCGTTCACCGGCCAGATCATGTCCGGCAGGCGCGCGTCCTGACGCAGGGTGCCCCCCACAACACAGCGGATCGCCCCATTGCGCACGGGGCCCGGATGGATCAGACCGATCACCCCCGAAAGGTCAAAAGCCTTGGCCATGTCCCAAGGGCGGCGCGCGGCCTTGGCCTCGGCCTGCAGATCACGGCGCGTCAGGTCATTGCCCGCGGCATGGCCAAAGATCAGACCTGCGGCATCCTCCTCGGGCACCATTGCGCCACCTGCGCGCAACGCTACGACCAGTTCCGCCTCGTGGTGCAGATCGGCCGTAGCGGGCGGGTAGGGAATCGTCTCGCCGCTTTCCACCAGCGCATCGGCGGGTTTGGTAAAAAAGAATGGCGCCTCACGGTCCGGGTTGCCGCCCATTTCGCGGACATGGTCGGCATAGTTGCGCCCTACGCAGAACACCCGCCGCACCGGAAAGCGCAGGCCGGTGCCCAAGACAGGCAACGTGACGGGCAAAGGCGCGGGAAACACGGTGTCCGGCATGGCAGCCCTTTCGCAATCAGGGGCTCATCGTCTCGCAAGGGATGGCGCGAGCGAAAAGGCGGCGACACGCGAGGTCAGCCTCGCCCTCCGACAGTCCCAGAAAACTTGCGGAATAGGCGCCGCCATGTTCGGTGACCTTGCGCAGGCTTTCGTGCAATGTGGCACTTTCGGCCAGGGCGGTGCGCATCATCATCGTTTCAGCCTCGCCGCGCGAAGTAAAGCTGCCGACCCTTACCCCGAAATGGCGGCTGCCGGAGGAAGAGACCCGCAGGACCACCTCTTGTTCAGGGTCGGCGGCGGCGATTTCTTCTGCCGGGACGCTGTCAAAGATCGGGGTGCGGCGGGGCAGGGGAAGGATGGCAGCGGCGAGGGCAAGCGGGGCGGCTTCGGCCTGCGGCAGCACGGCGCCTGCGACCTGCTCCACCCCAGTCAGGTCTGCGGTGAGGCCTTCGGCTTCAACGGTTGCAAGATCGGTTGCAGGGGCGGCGTCTTCTCCGGACGATGTGAGCACGACTTCGGCAAGGGGCGTCGCTTCGGCGATTTCGACTGCCACGGCGCGGGCAGCTTCGCTGGCGGCGAATGCCACCGCCTCACTGCGCGGCCTCGGGCGGAAAGCAGCGAGGGCAGGATCGGCCGACACTTCCACCAAGACAGTTTCCTTTGGCAGTTGGGCCTCTTGCAACGGAGTTTCGGCGGCTGCCGCGCCTTCGGCAAGCGCTGCGACCTGCGCCTCGAAGGTACCAGGGGCCGGAGCCTGGGCCAAAGCCGTTGCCTGGGCCTCGAGCGTACCTGCGGGGGCAGGCTCTACCAGTGCCAGTGCTACAGAAGTATCCGTTTCGGCGACTGCGGGTCCTGCGCCTGCGGGCGCTGCGGCCACGATGGCTGCGGCCTGCGACTCCAGCGTGCCTTCGGGCGGCGGCGGGGCGGCGGCTTCGGCCAGCGCGCCTGTCACGCCTTCGGCAATCGCGATTGCCATGTCGTCAGGCAGCGTTGCAGGCGCAGCAAATGCAGCGGGCCGCGCTTTGGGCCAAAGCGACTTGCGGACCTCGCCCGAGACGCGGACCGTTTTGCCCGCGCCACCTTCGGCATTCGGCACGTCGATGCCATTCACATCCTCAAGCGCCGCGATCACCGCATCGTCCACGCCATCATAGGTCGGTGGCTCTGGCTTCTTTTCCTTGGTGTTGCGCGGAGCAAGGCCAAAGCCCATGTCCAACAGCTCGGTCATCCTGGCGTTACGGTTTGCGGTGGAGGACCCGCCGAGAACCGTCGCGATGATCCGCTTGTTGCCGCGCTGCGCAGAAGCGGTCAGATTGAAGCCCGCAGCGTTGGTGTAGCCGGTCTTTATTCCGTCCGCACCATCGTAGGCATCCAGAAAGCGCGAGTTCGTGTTACGCACCTGCGCCATGCCTGCATCCGCGGTGCGACGGGAGAAAATGTTGTAATACTGCGGAAAATCGTAGAATAACCTCCGACCCAGCACGGACATATCACGCGCGGTGGATAGATGGCCCGAGGCTGTCAGCCCGTTGGCGTTACGAAAGGTGGTGTCCGTCATCCCGATGGCCTTTGCAGTCCGGGTCATGCGCTTGGCAAATTCCTGCTCCGATCCGCCGATGAATTCGCCGATGGCCGTGGCCGCATCATTGGCCGATTTGACCGCGGCGGCGCGGATCAGATAGCGCAGCGCAATCTTCTGCCCCGGTTTCAGCCCCAGGTGCGAGGGCGGCTGTGCGGCCGCGTGCTTGGAGACGGTGACCTTGCTGTCAAGCGAGATGCGGCCGCGCGAGATCTCTTCAAACGCAATGTAGAGAGTCATCATCTTGGTCAGCGAGGCAGGGTGCAGACGGGTATAAGCGTTCTTTTCATAAAGCGTTTCGCCAGAGCGGGCATCCATCACATAGGCTGCCTCGGGGGCAGCGATTGCCGCCATGGTGGACAGGCCGAGCGCCAGACCCACGGAAATAGCCAGAAATATGCGAGAAATACGCCCGATCAGCGATGCCACGTCGCCTGTCCTTTGCCTGCCACTGTGGCCCCGATTTCAGGACCTTTTTTCTGCCTGCAATTAGGCTAGCACAGGGGGTGATAGTGGAAAACCCCTGTTTTCCAATGGCTTTGCCCTGGTGGCGGTATGTGGCCCGGTTGCGTCACTAGAGCAGATATAGACATTGAGCGCCCATCAACCCCTACCTATGGGGTACGCTCGTCCAGTCTTTGGACCAGATCCGGCAACCCGCCCAGATCGGGCAGGCTGAAGAAACGCGGATTCCCCCCGGGCGGGTCTGCTCTTTCCAGCGCCCAGGTCAGCCGATGGGGCACATGAACCCCCCATCCGCCCGCCTCCAGCATGGGCAAGACGTCCGAGCGCATCGAGTTGCCCACCATCAGCGCCTCCTGCGCGCCACTGCCATGGCGGGCAAAGATGCGCCCGTAGGTCTGGGAGGTTTTCTCGGAGACGATCTCCACCCCGTGGAACAGATCGCCGAGCCCGGATTGCGCAAGCTTGCGTTCCTGATCCAGCAGGTCGCCCTTCGTGATGACGACCACTCGGTGGCTTCGGGCCAGCCGCTCTACAGCCGCACGGGCATTGGGCAGCAGGTTGATCGGATGGGCCAACATCTCGCGCCCCGCGCCGATCAGGTCGCCGATAACACGTGCAGGAACGTGGCCATCGGTCACCTCGATCGCCGTCTCGATCATCGAAAGCACGAACCCCTTGATGCCATAGCCGTAATGCCCGAGGTTGCGCCGCTCTGCCGCAATCAGCCGCTCCTCCAGATGATCCGGCTCGGCATGCTCGGCCAAAAGCTCGACGAAACGGGTCTGCGTCAGTTGAAAAAAGGCCTCGTTCTGCCAAAGCGTATCGTCGGCATCAAAGCCGATTGTGGTGATCATCAGAGCCCCCTCTTTGCGTTGCCCGTGATGCCAGCCTCCGCCCTCGCCTGCAAGTGAATGGTCGCAAAGGGTTGCCCCCTTTCCGTGCAGGCATTCTTGCCTATATACTGCTGCGTGATCCCGTAAACGAATCCCCTGCCTGCCGGAGCGCTGCCTCGTGCCCATTTTGCCAGTCACACTTGCGGACAAACCCGAAGGCCCGGGTGGCGAAACATCGATCCTCACCAAGACGAAGTCGAAGACCGAGCGGCCGCCCCTTTACAAGGTGATGCTGCTGAACGACGACTATACGCCGATGGAGTTCGTGGTGCATGTGCTGGAGCGGTTCTTCGGCATGAACCACGCGCAGGCCTTTGATATCATGCTGGCAGTGCACAAGAAGGGGCTGGCCGTCGTCGGCGTGTTCTCCTTTGAGGTAGCGGAGACGAAGGTGGCGCAGGTGATGGATTTCGCACGCCGCCATCAGCATCCGCTGCAATGCACGATGGAAAAGGAATAGGCCGCCCGTCCGGTCGCCCATGCGCGCAATCCGACTGACCTTGGCGCTGGATGTCGGCCTGTGGACGCTGCCGCCCACCGGGCAGATTGCGGTCTATCGGCCTGTTGCCGGCGACGACCTGCAGGCCTTGCGAAGGGACCGCGTCGTGGTGCAAAGCGGGTTCCGCCCCGATCATGATCATTTCGCGAGCGTTGGTTACGCGGTGACGCCTGCGCCGCCCTATGCCGCGGCGTTTGTTTGCCTGCCGCGGGCCCGGGCGGCCGCGCGGGCCCTGCTTTCGCAGGCCGAAGCAGAGGTCGCGCCCGGCGGTTCTATTGCCGTGGACGGGCAGAAGACAGATGGCGTTGAGGCAGCGTTGAAGGAGTTGCGTGCGTTGGTGCCGCTGTCCAAAGCGCTGTCGAAGGCGCATGGAAAGCTCGCGGTCTTTGCGGCAGGGAACGCGCTTGGCCATTGGGCTGCGGTACCTTCGATCGTGGAGGGCGGGTTTCAGACTTGGCCGGGCACGTTTTCTGCCGATGGACCCGACCGCGGCTCTGCCCTTTTGGCGGCGGCACTGCCCGCACGGTTGGGGCCGAACGTCGCAGATCTGGGTGCAGGCTGGGGCTACCTTTGCCGGGCAATCCTTTCGCGCGAAGGGGTAAAGCGGTTGGAGGTCGTGGAGGCCGAAGCCGGCGCGCTCGCCTGCGCGCGGTTGAATGTGGCTGACGACCGCGCCCGCTTTCACTGGGCCGATGCCACACAGTTTCGTCCCGAAAACTTACTGGAAACAGTGGTTTGCAACCCACCGTTTCACACGGGCCGCGATGCCGATCCGCATCTGGGCGTGGCCTTCATCGGGGCCGCACGGCGTATGCTCGCTCCTGATGGGGTGCTCTGGATGGTCGCGAACCGGCACCTGCCTTATGATGCAGCCCTCTCCGCTGCGTTCATGGTAGTCGAGGATATCGGCCGCGACCCCGCCTTTCGTGTGATCCGCGCTGCAAAACCCCGCCGCGCCAAGCCCCGCGCCTGACAGGAAGCCTTATCCCATGTCCCTCTCCATTTCCGGCAAGACCGCCATCGTGACGGGTTCCGCCAACGGCATCGGCCTCGCCATTGCGCGCCATCTGGTCGACAAGGGCGCGAATGTGATGTTCGCCGATATCGACGAGGCAAGGCTGGAGGCCGAGGTCGGCCACGACGCCCGCGCCGAAGGGGCGGTCCGATTCTTTGCCGGGGACCTCACGCAAAAGCTGACGATTGCAAACCTGCTGTCGGCAACGGTGGACGCGTTTGGTCGGGTGGACATCCTGGTGAACGCCAGCCGCAAGATGGCGCTTTCCGATCCCCTCTCGCCCGAGGAGGACGCGGTCGAGGTGCTGTTGCAGCAGAATCTTCTCACGGCCCTGCGCCTGACGCAGATGACGGCACGACGCATGATCCAGGCGGCAAGCAAGGCCGACCTGCCAGACGGCAGCATGATCGGGTCGATCATCAACATCTCTTCGGCCGCTGCAAGGCTGACGCGGCCCGAACTGCTGGCCTATTCGATCTCAACCGCTGCAGTCGAGCAGATGACCCGTTCGATGGCTCTGGCGCTCGCGCCACGCGGTATCCGGGTCAACGCTGTGGCCTTCGGCTCGGTGATGAGCGCAAGCCTGCAAAGCGCGCTGAAGGAAAACCCGGTCTTTCGCGAGGTCATTGTCGCAGGTACCCCGCTTGGTCGGATCGCAGCCCCGGCGGAACTGGCTGAAACGGTGCAATTTCTTGCGTCGGACGCTGCAGGATTCATCACTGGGCAGGTGATCACCGTTGACGGAGGGCGCAGCGTAATTGACGCCGTCGCGGCACCCGCGCACTGACGCTATTCGGGGTAGGTCTCCCGGCATGCGACGGCGACCTTTTCCGCATTCCGCGCAAGGCTTGCGCTTTTTGCCTTCAAGCTTTCCAGCTTTGCCGCTTCTTCGTTCAGATCAATGGCCCTCGGACGCAGCTCGGTGTCGAAATCGCGCTCGAGACACAGACCGGACGGATTCGTGGCCGTAGCCGCACAGGGCACACGGATCGTCTCGACCACGCGCACTTCTTCAAGGGCATAGCCGCGCGAAAGATTGGCTTCGCTTTCGGAAATCAGCCGGTTCACCACGCGAAGGTCCCGGGTGTTGCGACTTATACATTGTTCCTGCGGGGTTCCGCAGGCGGCCAGCAAGCCGAGTACAACAAGACTGAAGCACTTCATCGGTCGGCAGGCTCCCGGGACAAGGGCGAGTTCACAAAGCTTAACACCGCGCAGCTGTTAAACCAACTCCGTTATTGGCGAATGGTTGCGCCGGATGCTACGCAGAGCTGTCAAACTGGAGAGACAGTCGATGCCTGAAGACCAAACCGCCGCCCGAAAGGCCCGCGCTTCCGCCTGGTTCCGTCAACTCCGCGACCGGATCGTCGCTGCCTTTGAGGGGTTGGAAGATACGCATGGCACTGGCACGCCCGGCCGGTTCGAGGTCACCCCTACAACGCGGGAGGATGGCGGCGGCGGGCTGATGAGCGTGCTGCGCGGCGGGCGGGTGTTCGAAAAGGTCGGCGTCAACGTCTCGGAAGTGCACGGGGTCCTTGGTGATCGCGCGCAAAAGGCGATGGCCGCCCGTGGTGTGCCCGGCATGGCCGAGGATCCGCGTTTCTGGGCAAGCGGTATCAGCCTCGTGGCGCATATGGTCAACCCGCATTGCCCGGCCGTGCATATGAATACAAGGATGTTCTGGACGCCGGGTGCCGCGTGGTTCGGCGGCGGGTCTGACCTCAACCCCTGCATCGAATATACCGAGGATACGGCGCATTTCCACGCGCAGATGCAGGCCGCTTGTGATCCTCACGCCCCCGAATACTATACGAGGTTCAAGGCATGGGCGGATGAGTATTTTTTCGTCCCGCATCGCAGGCGCGCGCGCGGCGTCGGTGGCATCTTCTTCGACGATCTCGCCACTGGCGACTGGGAGGCGGATTTCGCCTTTACCCAGGACGTGGGCGCGCATTTCCTGCCTGCTTTCGTACCCCTCACCGAACGCCGCGTCGCCAGCCCCTGGACGGAGGATGACCGCGAGGTGCAGCTGCGCCATCGCGGCCTTTATGCCGAATACAACCTCGTCTATGACCGCGGAACCAAATTCGGGCTGGAAACCGGCCATGACGCCAACGCCGTGCTGATGAGCCTGCCGCCCGTCGCCAAGTGGTATTGAGGCGCTCGGGGTGCTTGGCGCAGAACCCCTTTTGGCCTTGGCCTCCACTGCCCTCTTGATCGAGCTTGCTCCTGGACCGAACATGACCCGCCTCGCGCTGGTCGCAGCAACCGACGGGCGGCGGCACGGGTTCTGCTCTGGCAGGTGTTGCGGTTGGCCTTTTGCTTCTAAGCGCCGCGGCGTCCTTGGGTCTTGCTGCAGTAATCAAAACCACGCCTTGGCTCTATCAGACGCTCCGCTGGGCGGGCGCGGCGTATCTTTTGGTCCTCGCCTTGGAAGCTTGGCGCGGCCAGAGCGAGGCGGTGACCGAGCGGGCGCCGGGCACACCCATGCTCCGGCCGTTTCAGCGCGGCCTCATCAGCAACCTCGTCAACCCGAAGGCCGCTGCAGTGTTTGTGACCGTCCTGCCAAGGTTCCTGCCTCCTTGGGAAGAAGTGCGGGATGCACTGCAGCTGGTGGCCGTCTATGCCGCTGTGGCAACTCTGATCCATCTCGGCATCGTAGCCGCCGCAGGCACAGCGCAAGTCTGGCTGAAGGACGCGCCTCGCGCTCGATTTGCCGGCCGGGCCATGGCCCTCGCCCTTGTCGGAGTGGCCGGCTGGATGCTTTGGAAAACTTGAAGGAAAGCCGCATGGCCGATATGGAACTGACCGCCGCCTACGCCTCGGTCGTTGAAGAGGAGGACTGCCTCTTCGTGGGTTTCGCTTCGGGCGAGGACGCGGATGAAGCCTATGTCCTCTTCCGCCAGCCGCTCGGGGGTGGCGCGATCTGGTTCGAGGCAACCGATGAAACTTTCGGCGCGCAAGACGCGCTCGACCTGGTTCTCGCCACGCCTGCCGGGCTGCAGATCACCCTGCGCGCGGCCGCTGCCCCCCGCTTCGGCTGGGCGCAGGACATTCTCGTCCGCATCGGCCCCGAATGCGAAGACGCAGCTAGTGCCATCAGCGCGCTCCGCGATATGCTGGGCCCGCTCTTTCAGGATCAGGCCTGATTGCCCCTTCACTTTTGCACAAATATCTCACGGGGGGTTTGGGGGGTGTGAAACCCCCATCCCCGGCCGGGTCAGAGCGGCCAGCCATGCCGTGTCAACCGAGCCCGTATCTGAGCCTCGCAGTCCGGATCGCCACCATTGATCGCGTTCTGCCTGAAGAACCACCACAGATAGGCGGGCCAATCCGGTTCCGGCGCCTCGAGGCTGGCAAAGGCCGTGGCAAGGTCATCACGCCAGACCGATCCCGCGACGTGATGAAAATCTGAGCCTGCAAATAACACAGCCCGCTTGGCTGCAAAATAGCCGGTCAGCGCGACGGAGGAGTTCTCGCTCGCGACATAATCGCATCGCGCCAACAGGTCCTTTGCATCAGCCTGGATTAGCTGAAATCGCGAAAATCGCGCCGTAAGTGCCGCCAAAGCCTGGTGGTCGGCCGGGGAATACGCCTCCTTCGGGTGCAGGGTGGCACGCAGTTCACGTACAGGGTCGCGTTCCAGAACCGCCTCGATCATCGCCAGAGGGCTCATGCTCTGGAACGAACGGTGCTCCCCCAGCTTTCCCTGCAAGGGAAGGAAGACGAAGCCCTCCTGCGTCACCGGTGCCTCGCCGAAGATCTTAGGCCGCCAGCGCCGCAGCCAGCCGCGCGCGGCGGCGGGGTCGATGGCGCCCGCCTCGAAACGGGCGCGGGTCACGTCGAAATGCCACCGCTCGTTCGTGGCCTCGATCCGCCAGAACGGATAGTGATAGGCGCGGCGCAGGCAAAGAACGCGTGCCCCGTTTGGCTCGTGCATGTGAAACAGCCCGAACCCGCGCCCGGGGGCAAGGCTGCGTTCTACAAACTTGTCGGGATGATAGACCAGCCGCCATCCGGGCAGGGCCACCTGCAAGCGGTTGAAGATATTGACCTCCCCCGCCTCGGCCGCCTCGCGCAAGGGGGAATGGAGGTAAATGTGCAGCGTCTCGGGCAACGGTGGCTCCGGTTTCGGGGTCTCGGCTTGTATGGCGCAGGGTGCACCGTCATATTGAACAAGGACAATGGAGACCATGGACATGACGGCAGAAAACTTCCCCGGCTGGCATGGAACCACCATTCTAGCGGTGCGCCGCGGCGGCGAGGTGGTGGTTGCGGGCGATGGTCAGGTCTCGCTCGGCAATACGGTGATCAAGGGCTCGGCCCGCAAGGTGCGCAGGCTTAGCCCCGGGGGGCATGCGGTGGTGGCGGGCTTTGCAGGCTCCACTGCTGACGCCTTTACCCTGCTCGAACGGCTGGAGAAAAAGCTCGAGGCAGCGCCCGGGCAGCTTTCGCGCGCCTGTGTCGATCTGGCCAAAGACTGGCGGATGGACAAGTATCTGCGCAACCTTGAGGCCATGCTGATCGTGACTGACGGGCGCGACCTTTATGTGCTGACTGGCGCAGGCGACGTGCTGGAACCCGAACATGACGTCGCAGCCATCGGCTCGGGCGGCAATTTCGCGCTTGCCGCCGCGCGCGGGCTGATGGCGACCGACATGCCCGCCGAAGAGGTCGCCCGCCGTGCCATGGCGATTGCGGCCGAGATTTGCGTGTTCACCAACGGCAACCTCACGGTAGAGCGGATCAGCGCATGAGCATGACCCAAGACGATCTGCGCGCCGCCGTTGCCGCAGGCATTCTGACGGAGGCGCAGGCCGCCAGCGTCACTGCCCTTGCCCAAAGTCGGGCCGGGCAGCGCCAAACCATGCCCGCCGAGGATGAGCCGTTCGAATTCTTCCGCGGGTTCTCCGAGATTTTCGTCTCCATCGGCCTCGTGATCCTGCTGAGCGGCATTGCGCTGATGCTGGGCTGGTTCGGGGGGGCTGCGCTCACGTCCACGCTGCCGTTGATCTGTGCGGGTATTGCGTGGTGGTGGGCGGGCTACTTCACGCTGAAGCGGCGGATGAACCTGCCCTCGATGGTACTGGCGCTGGCCTTTGGAAGCGGGATTTACCTCTCGACCGTCTCTACGCTCGTGCTGGTCGATATGCCCTTGCGCGGGGCGGTGGTGAGCGCCTTTCTCTTGGCGGCGGCGGGCATGGCGGTCTGGTACAACCGGTTTCGGCTGCCGTTTTCCGCTTTCGTACTGGGGGTTTGCATCCTCGGCGCGGTCTACACTCTCACCGCCTCGCTCGAGAATCTGGGCGGGCTTGCTACCGGATCCGGCACTGGGTTGTCTGCGCTTTTCGATCTGCGCGACAGCCCGCAGTTTGCCTCCGCGACGCTGGCCTTCGGCGTCGGCTGCTTTCTGGTTGGCATGTGGTTCGACACGCGTGACCCCTATCGCCTTGGCCGCCACGGCGCGACGGCCTTCTGGTTGCATTTGTTGGCCGCACCCGCGCTGGTAAACACCGTGGCACTGACGCTTTACAACACCGGCGGCGGGCAGGGCATCGCACTATTGATCCTCGCGCTCTTGGCCATCACGGCGCTGGCGCTGATCATCGATCGGCGGTCGTTCCTGTCGGCCGCCATCGCCTACATCGCTTTGGTGATTGCCTGGATCCTGCAGGCAGATGGCGAGGGCGGCTTTGGCACCTGGACTTTCATCTTGATCGTGCTTGGCGTGCTGATCACGGCCATCGGCACGTGGTGGGTACCGCTGCGATCCGGCCTGATGCGGACCTTGCCCGATTTTCCGGGCAAGGCCCGCCTGCCGCCTTATGGCGCGTGAGCTTGCCCTTGTGTGCGTGTCGCCAGTGGCTAAATACCGAAGATCTGCCGCAAAGGATTGGCGCACATGACCACCCTCACCCCGCGCGAAATCGTGTCCGAGCTGGACCGTTTCATCATTGGTCAGGCCGAAGCCAAGCGGGCGGTGGCAGTGGCCCTGCGCAACCGCTGGCGCAGAAAACGTCTGGAGGACGATCTGCGCGATGAGGTTTATCCCAAGAACATCCTGATGATCGGGCCAACCGGCGTCGGCAAGACCGAGATCAGCCGCCGTCTGGCCAAACTCGCAAAGGCGCCGTTTTTGAAGATCGAGGCCACAAAGTTCACCGAAGTGGGCTATGTCGGCCGCGACGTCGACAGCATCATCCGCGATCTGGTGGATGTGGCGATCGCCGATACCCGCGCCCGGATGCGCGAAGAGGTTAAGTCCCGCGCTCACCTCGCCGCCGAAGAGCGGGTGATCGAGGCGCTGGCGGGCAAGGACGCACGCGAACAGACGCGAGAGATGTTCCGCGGCAAGCTGAAGCGCGGCGAGTTGGACGGCACGATGATTGAGATCGACGTGACCGATGCTGCCCCCACGCTGCCGATGATGATGGGCGGCGGGCAAGGGATGGACACACAGATGCAGGGTCTGCAGGACTTCTTCGGCAAGGCCTTTGGCGCGCGGTCCGCCCGCAAGCGGCTGAGCGTGACAGAAAGTTATGAGGTGCTGATCGGGCAAGAGGCTGACAAGCTTCTTGATGATGAGGTCGTGAAGACAACGGCGCTCGCCGCTGTGCAGGAGAATGGGATTGTTTTCCTTGACGAGATCGACAAGATCTGCGCCCGCGCCGATGCCCGTGGCGCCGATGTCAGCCGTGAGGGCGTGCAGCGTGATCTCCTGCCGCTGATCGAGGGGACAACGGTCTCGACCAAGTATGGCCCGGTCAAGACCGACCATATTCTCTTCATCGCAAGCGGCGCCTTTCATATGGCCAAGCCCTCAGACCTGTTGCCCGAGTTGCAGGGACGCCTGCCGATCCGTGTCGAGTTGCGGCCCCTGACCGAAGGCGATTTCGTGCGCATCCTAACCGAGACGGACAATGCCCTGACCCGACAATATTCGGCATTGATGGGAACCGAAGATGTGAAGGTCACGTTTACCGACGACGGAATAGCAGCACTTGCACGGATCGCGGCCGAGGTGAACCAAAGCGTGGAAAACATCGGAGCGCGCAGGCTTTACACCGTAATGGAACGGGTGTTCGAAGAGTTAAGCTTTACCGCCCCCGACCGGTCGGGCGAGGAGGTGACCGTGGACGAAGCGTTCGTCGAAATAAACATCGGCGCGCTGTCGATCGTCAGACCTTTCACGCTATGTCCTTTAAGCGTAAACCCGCCCTAGGTCGCCAAATGTGGTTGCTCGCGTTTGCGTTGGTAGCCCTGGTCGCCTGCACGCCACGCGGGAAAATGTCGCTGGTTCCTGAAAGCGTTGCCCTCGGCCCGGTGCAGACGGTCTACGTCGGATCGACGCGGGCAATAGACCCCGCGTCCGGCCGATTTGGGTCAGGCCGATCAGAGACGACGCGCTACGCGTCTTTCGGAGTCTCCATCCCGCCAGACCGTCAGCCTGGCGAGATCGGATGGCCGGGGCGAAACGGCAAGGCTGATCCACGGCGCGATTTTCTGACAGTTGCAGCACAGATCTACACGGACGCGCCAACATTCAGGCAGGACATCGCGAAACAAATTCGATCGGAGCGGAAGGGCTCTCGCGAAGTCACACTGTTCGTACATGGGTACAACACCAATTTCGACGAGGGGCTCTATCGGATCGCGCAACTTGCGCATGATCTCGAATTACCGGGCGCTGCGGTTCAGTACTCTTGGCCATCCGCGGGAACGGCGATGGGCTATTTGCAGGACAGGGACTCCGCCTTGTTCGCGCGGCGCGGCCTTGAGGCGCTGATCCACGAAATCGAAGCCGCTGGTGCCGACCGCATCTATCTGGTTGCCCATTCGGTGGGGGCTGGCCTCGCTATGGAGACGCTGAGGTCCCTTGCCTTGCAAGCCGACATCTCAACGTTGAAGCATATTGCAGGCGTGGTGCTGATTTCGCCTGACATCGATGTAGACGTATTCCGTGCGCAGGCCCAAGAGATCGGAAAATTGCCGCAACCGTTTGTCATTTTTGGATCCGCTCGTGACAAGGCTCTCGCGCTGTCGGCGCGTTTGACAGGACAGCACGCCCGGCTGGGGTCTCTTTCCGATCCGGCAACGGTGGCTGATCTGGATGTCACGATTGTGGATGTTGCGGCGTTCAACACCGGGACCGGGCATTTTAACGTGGCAAACTCGCCGGCGTTGATCCGCATTCTCGACCGGCTGGAGCAGTTGGACAGCACCCTTGATACCGACCGGCGGTTGCGCGTAGGTTTCTTGCCGGGGATTGTCATGACAATTCAGAATGCAACTGTTGTTGTACTGTCGCCGATCGCTGCCATAGGCGAGCGGATCGTGCGCTAGACGCAGCTCTGCGTCATGTGATTGCGCAATTCCAATACCGCCTCAAAAGGACCGGCTTCACCAGAACGGAGTCATCTTCCGCCCCCAAGCCCAGAACCTTCCCCTGTTCCTCCCGCGGCCAACAGTCGGTATCAACGGGAGCATCTGTCGCACGGTCCTTTTCAAGATCACGTGTCCTGACGAACGATTTCCGTAATCAGGACATCACGGACCAAGTCTGGCATCACCCGAACCGCCACTTCCTGCAATGCCATCCGCAAGAGAACCAAGTTCGCGCCATCGGTGAAGGAACCGCGGAACCCCCCGGCATTCGAATGTTCAAACAGAACTTGAAGCATGACATCGCGCAGTTTCGGCTCACTGGCATAGATTTTATCGGTGGAGCCAGGCTCAACTTCCAGGCTGAGCGAGAGCACGATCATCGAAGTGATGACACCCTTCTCGATCACAGGGATGATGAACTGGTTGGCAAGCTTGACATATTCCGGAGGTACCTCGGGTTCCTCGTGCTTGGCTTCTGCCTCTTCCTTAAGGTCGGGGACGGGGCGCAAGACCATGCCGGCCCCCAAACCCGCTGCTGCTCCAAAGAGGATGATTATCAACGGAATGAGTTTCTTGATCATGATCAGAACGGCAACACGATGTCAGCGATCTGCTGCCCATAGCGCGGCTGCTGAACATCGCTGATCTGCCCACGCCCGCCGTACGAAACGCGCGCCCCGGCAATTTTGTCGTAAGTGATCTCGTTCTGGCGCGAGATATCTATTGGGCGGATATAGCCTGTGATCAAAAGCTCTCTCAATTCACTGTTCACGCGCACCTCCTGCTGACCTTCGATCCGCAACACGCCGTTCGGCAGATCCTCGACCACTGTAGCGGCGACCCGAAGGGTCAAGGATTCGCTGCGCGACACATTTCCGTTGCCGCGATAGTTCGACTTTCCCGAAAGATCGACTGCATCTGCCAGCGTGGCCCCGTTTGCCGAACCTGCATCCAAACGTTCCGGCAAGCCTAGAAGTGATGGGACTTTCAGCTGCTCGGACCCGGACCGGCTGCGGTCAGTGGAGTTGGAAATCGCTGCACTGTCATCGATTCTGACCACCACTGTGAGGATGTCGCCGCGCCGTGCCGCACGTCGGTCGCCAAAAAGCGATTCCGTCTCACCGGTCCAAAGAGAGGAGGCATCGGTCGGGCCGGAAGGATCGGCGATTTCGGGCAAGGGGTTCGAATACATTGCGTGATGTTGATTGCTGCCTTCAAGCGGCGAGAAATCAGGCGCCCGGCCGACCTCGCCGAGACGTCCGCAAGACACAAGGACGAGACAGGAAAGCATGAAAATGATGCGCATTCTTTTCTTTCAGGACTTGTGGCCGACGCGGACGATCCCATCAGGGCCAACGCGACCCGACACAGTGGCGCGCGAGCCAATGTTCATGATGCGAATAAGGTCGCCCTGACCACCACGTTCCAGCGCCCGCCCTTCTGTGAGAATGGAAAGGGAACCCATTTCATAGACGAGGGGCACAACTTGATTGCGTTCAACCAGCGCTGGCGGGCCAAGCTCGGCCTGCCGGATCGGCCGCCCGGGGTAGATGGTGGTGCGCGTCTCAAGCCCGATCGCGGCCGCGGGATCGGTCAACGCGCCAGGGATCTCGGCTGCGACCAGCGTCACATCCTCGGCTCGCAGCACGGAGTGCGCGCGGATGGTTTGCGTCGCCACCAGGCTTTCAGCCAGGGCGGGCATCGGCACGAGCAGGAGCACCAATCGCCACATCAGCGCACCTGCGTGGTGGCAGACAGCATCTGGTCGGCCGCGGTGATCACCTTGGCGTTCAGCTCATACCCTCGCTGCGCCTTGATCAGTTCGGTAATCTCGCGCACGGCATCGACAGAGCTTTCTTCAAGATAGCCCTGACGCAATGTGCCCAGACCATCGACCCCCGGTGTGCCCACAAGGGCAGGTCCCGAAGCCGGGCTTTCGAGAAAGAGGTTCGACCCGATGGCTTCCAGCCCTTTTTCATTGGTAAAGCCCACGAGGTTCATCTGGCCCAGCAATTCCGGCTCCACCCGGTCGTTGAAATAAGCATAGATCTCGCCATCCGGGCTGATCGACAGGCTGCGTGCGTCGGCCGGGACGGTGACTCCGGGGGCGACCGGAAAGCCGTCAGAGGTGACTATCAGCCCCTCCCCGGTGCGTTTCAGAGCGCCGTCGCGGGTATAGGCGGGTGAGCCCGAAGGCAGCGTCACCTCCAGCAGGCCCCTGCCTTCGATGGCCACGTCCAGGTCGCCCCCGGTTTCCACCAGCGAGCCCTGCGCCAGAACGACCGACACGGAGGAGGGCCGCACGCCAAGACCGAGTTGCACGCCCGTGGGCAAGATCGTCCCATCCTGCGAGGAAACCGTGCCGGGCCGCACCAACTGCTGGTAATGCAGATCGGCAAAGTCGGCGCGGCGGGCATTAAAGCCTGTCGTGGACATGTTGGCGAGGTTGTTTGAGACAACATCCACCCGCATTTGCTGGGCGCTCATCCCCGACGCAGCGATCTGCAAGGCTTTCATGGCGGTTTCCTATCGGCCGAGGGTCTGGATGACACCGCGGACACGGGTATCTTCAGCATCGAGGAATTTCTGGCCCATCTCGTAGGCGCGTTGCACTTCGATCATCCGGGCAATTTCGGAAACAGGCTCGACGTTGCTGTCTTCGAGAAAGCCTTGCAGAAGGGTCGCGGTTGCGGCCGGTTCCACCTCCGAAGCCGAGAAAAGCGTGCCGGCCTGAAGCTGCAGGGTCAGCGGGTCCACCGGGCGCCAAAGGCCGATCTGGGCAATCGGCGCGCCATCGGCCGAAAGGGTTCCGTCCTGACCAAGGTTTGTGACCCGTGAGCCGGGCGGCACGAAGACGGGTGCGCCCCCCTGGTCAAGCAAACGCAGCCCGTCCGGTGTTACAAGCTCCCCTTCGGCCGAAGGGGAAAAGCTGCCGGACCTTGTGAGCCGCTCTCCCTCGGGTGTTTCGATCAGGAAGAATCCTTCGCCCTGGATCGCGAAATCGAAAGGAGCGCCGGTGTTGCTGAGGCCTCCTTGGGTCAGATCCACATGCCGCGCATTGCCATAGGCCATCGATAGTGACGGGTCCTCTGCCATGCGCGCGATATGTTCCGAGAATACCATCCCCTCGCGCCGGAAGCCCGCGGTGGAGATGTTGGCAATATTGTGTGCAACCATCTGCATCTCTCGCATCAGGCCGGATTGGCGGGTCAGAGTGGTATAGCCGGCAGCGTCCATGTCAGCTTCCTGCGATCGTGGGAATGATGTCGTTCTGAAAGAAGGTGACGAGGGTGGTCGTCATGAAGCTCATCGAAGCCCAAAAGACGATCAGCATCGCTCCGACCTTGGGCACGAAGGTAAGCGTCATCTCTTGCACCGAGGTGAGGGCCTGCAGAAGGCCGATGGCCACACCCGCCACGAGCGCCACTATCAGGAGCGGGCTCGAGATCAGGACCGAAGCCCATAACCCCTGGCGGAGCGCATCGAAGATGATATCTTCCGACATGTAGATCTACACCGGCATCCGCAGGATTTCCTGATAAGCTTCGACCACGCGATCCCGCACGCTCGCCACTGTCTCCACCGCGGTCTGCGAAGACGCCAGCGCCTGCACGAGGACATGCGGATCGGCGTCGCCTATCATTGCGGCCTTCGACACGCGCTCGTGTTCCACGAGCGCCTGCGCGAAGTTTTCCGCAAGGTTTTCAAAGCCCTCTGCGATCCCGTTCGACTGCGGCTCTGGAGCCGAGGCCGAACGGGCCTGCGCATAGGTCTTTGCAGCAAATGAGGCATTCACATCCATTCTGGTTCTCCTCTATCGGCGCAGCAGGTCGAACAGGCTTTGCGTCATTTGACGGGCCTGATCGAACATTCTGAGATTCGCCTCGTAGCTGCGCTGCGCTTCGCGCGCGTCAGCGATTTCGATTACCAGATCGACATTCGAGCCATCGTAGTAACCGGTTGAATCGGCCAAGGGGTGGCCGGGGTCGTAAACTCGGGTCAATTCGCCCTTATCGAGCCGGACCAAGCCGGGTTCGACCAGACCGCTGTCCATCGCTTCCTCGAAGCTCATCAGCTTGCGGTGGTAGCCGGGAGTATCGATGTTGGCGATGTTTTCGGACACGTGCCGAAGGCGTGTGGCCTGTGCCTCCATCCCGGAGGCGGCGAAGGAAAGCGAGGTCAGAAGGTCGCCCATTCCCTATTTCCTCCCCAGGCTGGCGCGGACGACATCCGAGGTCGCCCGGTAGATCGCCATGGCCATCTCATGGCTCTGCCGGGTCTCAACCGCCTTCACCATTTCGGCTTCGAGGGAGACCGAATTGCCGTTCGGAGCCTCTGCGCCCTTCACGATGTCCGGGACAGCGACCGAACCGGCCGCAGCGAACAAATGCCCGATACGCGAGGACCGCATCGCCAATGGCGCGTCGCTGTAGACGGTCGCAAAGTCGGGCAGATCCCTGGCCTTGTAGCCGGGTGTATCGGCATTGGCCATGTTGCGGGCCAGAATGCTCATCCTTGCCCCGTCATGCGCGGCAAGAGCCTGCGCCATACGGGTGATTTCCAGTTTCTCAAACATCAGGGATTCTCCCTCAACCGACTTCACCAAGACTTAAGAGTGATTCCTTTAGAAACAGTAATCAGAGAACAAAGAGGGAATGACATGAACGGGATTTTTGATGGTTTGCGCGCCGAAATTGACATCATTTGCCCAACGTCGCGTATCGGCCGCGTCATCGAAAGCGGCCGGGGTACAGTTACGGTCGCGGGCCTTGCCCAGACTGCGGCCTTGGGCGACCGTGTTCTTATCCATGCGGGCCCCAGATCTCTGTGCGGCGAGGTGCTGCGTCTGGCCAGCGACACGATTACTGTTCTGCCTGACGGCCCCGCCGATGGCCTTGTCATCGGCGATCAGGTGGAGCTGCTGGGTCGGGCGGAGATTGCGCCGGATGACAACTGGATCGGACGGATCGTCGATCCCTTCGGGATGCCCCTGGATGGCAGGCCGCTCTTGCGCGGAGCGACGCCTTGCCCGCTGCGCGCAAATCCCCCTCCGGCCGCAACCCGCAAGCGGATGGAAGGGCGGCTGGAAACTGGAGTTGCCGTCTTTGACACGCTTCTGCCGCTGGTCCGGGGGCAGCGTATCGGGCTTTTTGCAGGGTCCGGCGTCGGTAAATCCTCACTTCTCGCCAAATTCGCGCGCGGGGTAGAGGCGGATATCGTGGTCATCGCCCTGATCGGTGAGCGGGGGCGCGAACTGCGCGAGTTTACCGAGCGTGTGCTGGGGCGTGAGGGAATGGCACGGTCCGTTGTGGTCGCGGCCACCTCTGACCAGTCGCCTCTGGCCAGAAGGCGCTGTGCGCTGTCAGCCTTGACGGTGGCCGAACACTTCCGAGATCGCGGCCTGCACGTGCTGTTGCTCGCCGACTCGGTGACACGATTTGCCGAGGCGCATCGGGAAGTTGCGGTCGCGGCGGGTGAGGAGGCGTCGCTGCGCGGCTTTCCGGCGTCGCTGTCCCACGCGATCACGGCGCTGGTGGAAAGGGCAGGTCCGGGGACGGACGGCACCGGCGACATCACCGCCATTTTTACGGTGCTGGTGGCGGGGTCGGACATGGACGAACCGGTGGCCGACATACTGCGCGGGGTTCTGGATGGCCATGTTGTCATGGACCGCAAGATTGCCGAGCGTGGCCGCTATCCGGCGATTGACCTGTTGCGATCCGTCTCGCGCAGTTTGCCGGAAGCGGCCACGCCAGAGGAGAACGCGTTGATCGCCGATGCCCGGCGCGTCCTTGGTGCCTATGATCGGGCGGAAATGATGATTCAGGCGGGGCTTTATGCAAAAGGCAGCGACGCTTTGGTGGACCGGGCGATCCGCCTTTGGCCGACACTCGACGCTTTCGTCGGGCAAGACGCGCCGGAAGGCGGAAGGGCCGCCAGTTTTCGACTGTTGCGACGGGGGCTCGAAGGGTGACGCCCTGCGTGCGGTCTCAGCTCCTGAGCAGTTGCAGGGCCAGGCTGGAGGGAGAAGCCACGGACGCCGTATCGACGACCTCGGCCCGCAGCAGAAATGTTCTGACCAGTTTGTCCAGGGTTTCCGGCACTGCAAACTGATCAGGGCTGGAACTGCCAAACGCCGCTTCGGCGCGCTTCTGGAAAACTGCGAGTTGCTTGTCCAGATCGAGGGATGCGAAGCTTCTCGGCAGACCGAGGGCGGTCTGGACAACCTCACGCAGGGGCGAATTTCCCATGATCGTGAACCATTTTGCCGTATCCGAGATACCGCGCCGCGCAAGGAGAGGCAGTTCTCTCTCGGCGTTCAGCGCCAGACGATAGGTATTGTTCTGTTCACCAACCGCAGCTTCGAATTGGCGCGTTCGATAGAGGCCCAAGGTCTTGTCGGCAAAGTCGGACAGCTTGTTGCGGGGGACCTTGAAATCACCGAAGCCAAAGGCGGCCGAGAACTTCAGATACTGTTTGTCCGCGAGCCGGTTTGACAGGGCCCCTTCCTTCAGGGTGCCATCCTCAAGAACCTTGCGGATGAAGAACTTGTTGTTGATGTCGTTGTCGAGACCGTAGGCCCCCAATGCCACGCGGAGAAGACGGCGATCGGACACCAGTTGTTCAGCTGTGTCGACCTTGCCGATCTTTGAGCGGAAGTATGCCTCATCCCGCTGCACTGCCACGTTGGCCTGGAAGGCGGCTTGTTGGGTTGGCATCGTTCGTTTCAGCACATTCCAGCCGGCAAAGCCGGCCAGTGCCAATGTCGGCTGAAAGCTCACGCGTGGCCCGCAGCGAAGAGCCGCTCCTCTCTCGGAAGGAGACTTCGCAGCGCCTTCATCGCCTGGTAATGCTGATCCTCAAGCACCGCCTTGCTCGCAATAGTAAGCTGGGTGCGGCTGTCATGGTCGGTCAGAACCTGGCTGAGCTGTTCGATACCCCGCAGCAGCTGCAGTCTCGCATCGGCAGGATCGGTATCCCCCGTCAACACCAGTTGCGCGATGTAACAGACCCGCCGAACCGGGGTGTTCACCTCCTCGGGGTGGATCGCGTCGCGAAGCCGAAGGATATGGGCGTTCGGCGTCATGATGGCGAGACGGGATCGGCGATCCCCATTTTCAACCACTGCACCATTGATCAGGATACGCTCATGCGGCCCCAGTTTCAAAACCAGACCTGTCATGTCAGTTGTCCCTTGTCGCCTCTCAAGCCGCGCATGACGGCAGTGTTGATGTCGACCAGCACCTCGACTGAGGCTGCGCCCTTAAGGACTGCCCGGCTGTGTTCGGTCGTGAACTGATAGAGATAGAACAGCTGTGCCCGAAGGGCTGACGGAAGCCCGTTCTCGGGTTGTGCTACGTCGAGGGCCAGCGTGGACCAAAGCCGCATATTGTCCGAAAGGGCTTCGACAAAGGCTGGAAAGTCATCCTTTCTACGAGTCCAGGCAAGGGACAAGCGCTGCGTCGTGCGCGCAAGAAGGTCGTACTCAACGCTTCTTGACGTGCGGGCAGGTGCCTCAGGGCGTGCGTAGGCAGATCGGGCGGACTGCAGAGCGGTCACGTAAATTCCTTCCGGGCGTCATTGCTGGAGAATGGAGCGGGCCGGAGGCGATCCTCCGGCCCGCAAGCCTTACCGGAACAGCGACAAGAGCGTCTGGGGCTGCTGGTTCGCAATCGACAGCGATTGGATGCCCAGCTGCTGCTGAACCTGCAATGCCTGAAGACGCGCTGAGGTTTCTTCCATATTGGCATCGACGAGCGCACCGATACCGGCTTTGAGCGAGTCGGACAACTGGCTGACGAAATCGCTCTGGATGTCGATCCGGCGCTGTACCGAGCCGAACTCAGAGGCTGCGTCGATCGTGGTCTGCAGCATCGTCTCAATGCTGCCGAGGGCCGCAGTCGCGCCCGCAGCGGTAGAGACGTCGATCGCGGCAAGGGCGCCGAGGCCGCCCGAGCCTGCGTTCTTGAACTGGCCGCTCACCGCAAGGTCGGCGGTGCCCGCGTTGGTAAACGACAGCTGGCCCGCGTTTGCACTGTCGTAATCAACGGTGAGCCCGGAGATGCCAAGCGCATCGATCGAGTTCTTCATGCCGACGGCGATCAGGTCCGGAACCGCGTTGTTGCCACTGGTGATATCGGCATCGCTGACCGTGTAGGAGGCGGTCTTGTCGCCGATCCGCATCGTGATCTTGTCCCCAGCGGCCCAGGCAGTGGTGCCGTCGGCGATGGTGACATCATCGGTGCCGCCTGCAGCGTCGAGCGACAGCACAAACGTGTCGCCTGCGGCCGAGATTGTACCGCTGGTCGAGGCGCTGAAGACGTTGTTGGCGGCATAGGCGCCGACAGACAGGTTCTGTGCGGTCACGGTGATCGACGAAGCCGCCACGCCTGCAGCCGAACGGTCCAGCGAGGAGAGGATGTCAACGTTGCCGGAATCACCGTTCACCAGGTTCAGGCCGTTGAACTGGGCAGCACCCACGACCGATTCGATCTGGCCGCGAAGTGCGCCGATATCGGTCTGGATCTTGCCCCGATCCACGTTGTTTTCCTGGGCGGCAACGATCTTGCCTTTGATTTCGGTCAAAAGGTCGGTGACCGTTTCTGACGCCTGACGGGCCACTGAGATGGTCGAGGAGCCGAGAGCGAGGCTGTCGGAGATGCCCTTGAAGCCTTTCACATCTGATTCCATGACTTTCGAGATGGCCCAGACGGCCGCGTTGTCCTTGGCGCTTGCCACAGCCTTGCCGGTCGAAATCTCGGACTGCACCTTGTTCATGCTCATGGTGATCCCCTTCATAGTCTGAAGGGCGACCATTGCGCTGGTATTGGTCAGAATGGACGACATTGCTTGTTGTTCCTACATTGGGCCCCGTGCTTTGCGCAGGGCAGATGAGCCGCTTGTCGCGGTAAAAGGTTGGCGTTCTGGCCAGTGCCGGGGGATCCCCACGGCGCCTTCCCGTCTGGGGACGCCCTGTCATTCATGCTGTGCAAGCCCTAATGCTTCGCTAATCGCATTCGCCCTAATCCAGCGCATTTGAGCGATCAAAGGCGCTCTGCCAATCCGTGCTTTCCGGTTACCAGAGGGGATTTGCGGCCGCGCGCATCATAGGTTTCGCTGCGTGCATCGGGCCCTATCTCTTGCAGACGCCGCCGTGCTGCGCGCACGCCGCGCCCTGCGGCCAGCAGGCAGGCCGCGTTGCGTTCGGCCTTGGAACGCAGCCTCCGCCCGACAACTTCGTCAGCGACCCGCAGATCTGCAAGAATCGATTCGGTCATGGCATAAGTCGCGCAGACGCTGTCAATGTCGCCGCGCCGCAGGGCTTCGAATGCCGCATCGAGGGCGGCTTCAAGGTCACTGTGCAAGATCACGCTCCGCCAGAACCTTGAAGATCTGCTCGGCGAGGCCGATGCCGCCGCGCTCCACCATGCCTTTCGCCTGTTCGTCGCGCAGGAAAGAGGCGAACTGCTCTTCGCCGATACCGCCGCCGAAACTTTCGCTGGTCTGGCCTAGGCTTGCATGGCCAAGCATCTGAGACAGAAACTCCGCCTCCAGCGCCCGTGCCTTGGACATCAGCTCTGCTGTTCGGCCGGATGCAGCGGTCGGGGCTGCGATTGCGCTTGTGATCGTCATCGTGGTCTTTCCTCATTGGGACGTATTGTTGTGAGGATCATGGCTGGCGGTAAACAACCGGTAATCAATTGCGGCTTATTTTGGATGCCATCGTTCCCGCGGCAGAAGTTGCATCATGATTCCTAGTCTCCTTGGTCCAAAAGCGGCCATTCCAGCCGATCCTTCAGGGTCATTCCTCGCAAACGGGGATGCGGCTGCCGAGCAGTCCGCCTTTGATGCGGAGGTGGAGGTCGAGCCCCAAGATCCTTTGTCGGATGGTCGGTGGCCGGTTTGGGCGATGGGGCCTGGTATTTCTGCCGACCGCTTCGCGGCTGGGGTCGAGCGGGCGTTGGCCGGGGAGCCAAGGATAGATGCGGTTGACGGGACGTCCAGGTCAGATCGCGACTCGCATGCGATGGGGAACCCGGTGGTGAACCGCTTGCAGCCCGACAGGGTGCTGTCGGCAGGGCCCCTGACCGGCATGACGGATGCGGCCGGCGATGATTCCGTGCTGAGCGGGAACGATGCGGTATCGGTCATGCGGACAACACAGGGTTCAGCCAAAACCGGGGCGATCAATCGGCTCGATGCGCAAGAACTCGAAAATCTTGCCGCAATTCCCGTCGACGCGACAGAGGATGGGAACAGTCAAGCGCAACCGTTACCCTCGATTTTTGCCAAGGACGACATGCGCGTATCCGATCGCAGACTTGCTGCCACGAGCTCCCCTGATCGGGCGACGCCGACTAACAGTCTGGTCACGGATCCCGTTGGTGACCAGCCGCTGACCGGAGCGATAGAGGGTGCAGTGCGCTATGCTCTTTCCAAGTCTGATCCCGGTCGGGAGGCGCCTTTTCGCGTCCCGGCGCCCTTGTTGGATCCGACCCGCGACGCGGTCCCGCCAGATTTGACGCGGCCGCAGGGCAGCCGCAACGCCATGACAGAGCTGATGGATCATGAACGCGCCTCTGCGCATGCCGTCAACACGGTACCACGGGTGAGTGCTCTGGTGAGCATGCGACCTGATCCTGCTGCCTTAGCGGAGTATTTCGCGCCTGAAAGTGGCCAGCGTCTTGTTGCGGACAGCGACCTGCTGCTGGAAGATGGTATGCCGCCCGATGCAGAGCTTCTGCCTTCCGTGGTTGAAACCAGCCGCAGCCATGGGCGAACGTCCGCCTTCCCAGCGGTCGGTACCCTGCTGCCCACTTCCTTGCCCGGCGCGATCCTTGGCGTCGTCCTGGCACCGGTACCAGGTGGGGTGGAAATCGCACTTTCCCCGGTCGAGCTTGGGCACCTGCGGATCGAGATCGCGCCCGATGGAGACATGCTGCGCATCGTGCTTTCGGCCGAGCGGCCCGAGACGCTGGACCTGCTGCGCCGTCATGCCGATCAACTGATGGCTGAGGTGCTGCAGGCCGGCTTTTCCGGCGCCTCGATGTCCTTTGGTGCCTGGGGCGGTCACAAGGACCAGGGCGAGGCTGCAGGGTCCGGTCAGGATCCGTTGCTGGCTGAGCGAGAAGCGTCACCTGTTCCCATGGCCGCACTTGGCCGCCATTCCATCCTTCCTGCCCATGCGGGCGGGCTCAACCTCAGACTGTAAGGATACTTTATGCAAGTGAACGCCGTCGCGCCGTCTTCCTCTGCTTCTCCTACGCCGCAGAAGTCAGTAATCGGGTCGGATTTCGATACCTTCCTCAAGATGCTGACCACGCAGATGAAGTACCAAGACCCGTTGAACCCCATTGAATCCTCGGATTATGCCGTGCAGCTCGCCACCTTTTCGGGTGTGGAGCAGCAGACGCAGACGAACGGGCTTTTGCGAGATCTCGGAACGCAATTCTCGCTTCTGGGCATGTCGGAGCTGGCCGGTTGGGTCGGGCGGGAGGCGCGGGTGGCCGGACCGGTCCACTACTCGGGCAGCCCGGTCGAGTTGGCCCCTAACCCCGCGCGCTTGGCAGACCGGTCTGTGCTGGTCGTTCGGGATGACGCAGGCAAGCTTGTCTCGCGCGAGGATCTGCCAGCCTCGACCGCGCCCTACAGCTGGCTCGGTGCAGACGCGGCGGGCGATCCGCTGCCAAACGGCCGCTATTCCCTGTCGCTCGAAAGCTGGCAGGGCGAACAGCTTCTGGGCGAATCGCCGGTCGAGTCCTACCAGACCATTATCGAGGCGCGGGGTGGATCCGGGGGCACAACAGTGGTGCTTGCCGGGGGTATTGTGGTCAAGGCCGCGGTCGTAACGGCGCTGCGCACGCCTGCGGGTTGATTTTTCGGACAAGGCTGCGGCGGGGTGTGTGCGGGGGAACGGGTCCGGAGGGCATCGGGAGGGCGTCCGGAAGGCGCAGCAAGGCAGCAAGTGTTGGGGTTGCGTCTGGAGGAACAGGAAGACACATGCTTCAACGCTTCAACGCTTCAACGCTTCAACGCTTCAACGCTTCAACGCTTCAACGCTTCAACGCGTCGCGCTGCTGTCATCCTGCTCATAAATTGAAGTCGTGCGGACCCCAGAGAAAGGTCCGATCAGTCTTCAAGCTCAACGGTGGCCCAGGTCTCGAAGCACACGCCTCCGGCCAGAGCCATCACGCCGATGGTGGCCCGCCCGCCAAGGCCCTTCTCGCGCCCGAATACCTCGACCAGCAGGTCCGACAGGCCGGAAGAGACCTTGTGAACATCCTCGTACTCCGGCGCGCAGACCACGAAATTCAGCGTACGTACAATGCATTTCACCCGGTCGAGCGAACCTACGGCCTGACGGATGCCTCCCAGCACGTTGATCCCGGTTCGGCGGGCGGCGGCGTAGCCTTGTTCGGTGGTCAAGTTCGCCCCGAGACGGCCTTTGTGCGTGATCAGGGTCCCGATCTGCGCGACATGGCCCGACAGGAACAGCAGGGACCCAACGCGGTGGAATGGTTTCATCGTGCCGTAATCTGCACCGTAATAGCCGATGCGGTCAAAGTCGGGGATATCGAGGTTCAGGCGGCTTGCGAGGGTTTCGGCGGTCATGGCTGGCTCCGGTTGCACATAGCCATCAAGCCATTCCCGCCGCGTATTGAAAAGACCTCAGACCGCGCGGGCAGAGACGACCAGCCCGGCCACGATCATCGCCAATCCCGTCATCCGGCCCAGGCTGAAGGGTTCCTGTTGCAGTCCCATCCCGATTGCCGTGAGGCTGACCATGGCAAGAGCGGTCACCGCGGTATAAGTCAGACTCAGCGAATGCACCCTGACGGCTGCAACAAAGGCGGTCAGCAACACCACGGCGCTTGCCACTGCGAGCCACATCCAGGGCGAGAACAGCAGGCTCGCCATCAGATCGCGAAATGACGCTGTGTTCAAGCCGCGTCCGCCCTGCTTGAGGCAGAGGTTCAGCCCGACATTGGCGGCGGCGGCGATCAGGATCAGGGTCCAGTGGTTCATGTGCGGGCAGGCTCCCAGCCCCCGCGGCGGCGAAACAGGGCGACGAGCCCCGTGGCTGCAAGTAGGGCGATGAAGGGGGAGGCGGGCATATGATAGCGGTCCTCCACCACGATGATGGCGTGCAGGGCAGTGAAGTATCCCCATGCGGCAGTAGTGGGGTGAAAAATCGCCTTCAAGGGCGCCTCCCGCAAGCGACGGAGGAGGCCGACGAGGGCAAGGGCCAGCACGGCAAGCCAGTAGCCGGTGGCCCCTGCCTTTGCCGCCTCAACGCCAATCGGGCCGGTCGCCCGTTCGATGGCACGCGCGTTCCAGGCGACACCGATTGTTTCGCGGGCGTGCAACTTCACAGCCTTAACAAGGCTACGCCAAAGGAAACCGGCTGGGTCCTGACGGATATAATCCTTCGCCAGATTGCCTAGGGTATGCGCCCTCTCCGTCTCGGTGAAACCGTCGACGAAGTCGGGCAGGGGCATGTAACCCCCTGTGGTTTCAGGGTTGTTGCCCATCCACAGGTTTGGTTCGAAATTGGTGGAAATCATAACCCTTTCGCCAAATAGCTGGGTATTGCGATAGGTCCATGGCGAGACGACGGCGATGATCAACACCACCGCAACAGTTGCCCGCAACGCCTCGCGTCCGACAGCGCGAAAGCCGTGCGGTACGGCTGTCAGTGCCAGTGCGATGGGCAAAAGCAGGATCACCGGGCGGACATAGCAGGCAAGCCCCCATATCACGCCCGCGAGCAGAAGGTTCACCGCAGGCCTCCCCCCCGGCCGCGTCCAGGCCCAGAGGCCCGCGAGCGACAGCGCAATGAACCACAGTTCGGAGGACAGGATCGAGGTAAAGAAGATCAGGTTGGGCCAGAAGGCGATGCAAGCAGCAGCCGCAAGCGCAGTCGTCTGGTCAAACCAGATCTCCCCCAACCGGTGGGTCAGCAGGATGATCGCGAGTCCCGCTGCAAGGTTCAGCCCAACCACTCCGGTGAAGTTTTCGCCCAAAAGCCAGAAGGTGGCCGCCGTGATTGCCGAAGTGCCGACCGGCCAATAGGCGATCGGTTCGTCAGGCGTCCAGCCAAAGACGCCATTCTCTGCCAGATCGAGGGCAAAGGTCAGGTAGGCTGCGCTGTCCGAGACGGGATCGACCGGGATCCACAGAACCCAGCCGAGGCGCAGCGCCATGCCGACAAGGGTAATGGCAATCAGCCAGGAATGGGCGCGCGCGTCTTTCATCTACCCCCCCGAACCCGCAAGAACCACAAGCCCCGCCACCGCCACTAGGCAGCCCAGGCTTGTACGGTCACGCATGGCAAAAACGATTGGATCATCGTTCATCAGTCCACGGTGGGTCATCATCTCCATCCGGCTGAGCCAGAAGAAGAGGATGAAACAGATGAGCCACATCGCCTCCTGATGCGTATAGAGAACTACCGTGGCCGGGCTGTTGACGTAAAGCGCAAAGACCAGCACCGCTGCCTGCCCGGAGGCTACAGCCATCGCGCGCAACACGGGAAGATCGTCGGTCAGATAGCCTCGCCCCGGGGTGGATTTTCGGCCGGATTTCTGCATGTCCACCAGTTCGGCTTGCCGCTTGATCGCAGCAAGCGAAAAGAAGAGGAACATCGAGAAGGCCAAAAGCCACTCCGACAGCACGATGCCCGTCGCGGCCCCCCCGGCAAAGATCCGCACGGTGTAAAGCCCGGCAAGCGCGATGATATCGACCAGAAGCTTGCGTTTCAGCCAGAAGGAATAGGCGAAGGTAGCCAAAAAGTAGAACGCCAGAACCTTGAGGAACGCAATCGTGGCAAGCGTGAACGCCAGAACCGCAGCTGTGCCGATCAATACTCCCACCGCCGTCAGCCCCCAGGTGACGGAAAGCGTGCCCGATGCGAAGGGGCGATGCCGTTTGCGCGCATGGGCGCGGTCTGTGCCGAGGTCCGCAAGGTCGTTCAACAGATAAACAGAAGAGGCGACAAGGCTGAAAATCAGCATCGCCAGGAGCGCAGGACCCAGCATTTCAAGCCGGTGGGACGCCATGACCGGCAGAAGGATCAACAGGTTTTTTGACCATTGATGCGGCCGCATGGCGCGCAGCAACGGCATCAGGCTGCGCCCGCCTGTGCCTAAGGGGGTGAGCGTCAGGCCCTGCGACTCTGCCTCCCGCTGCAGCGTGAGGGAGCGGCGTACTACAATCGCCTGCCGAGCCTCGGCCCAGACGGCGAGGTCGGCTTGGCTGTCGCCAATGTAGTCGAACCCCTTGGCCCCATAGCGTTCTGCAAGAAAACGCGCTTTTTGCGGCCCTGCCAGGTTCACGCCTGCAGTATCAGGACTGCCGGTGCCGATGGCGAGGTCAAACAGGCCGAGGTAATCTGCCACCGCCCGCACCTGCCGGTGATCGGACGCCGACACCAGCGCCACTTGCCGTCCTTCGGCTCGCGCCTTGCGGATCATTTCCAGCACCGCGTCGTCGTAGGGCAAGCCTTCGGCGTCAAGGATGCAGCGGTCGGCCACCGCGAGCTTCAGCGCGACCTTGCCGCGACTGACCCAAAGCGGCAGATGCAAAAGAACACCAGGGTCGCGGCCGGCCAGCGTCACGACTGCGTCGTAAAGCGTGTCGCTGCGCACAAGCGTGCCGTCCATGTCCACCACAAGGGCGGGCAAGGCCAACGCGGCCACCTCCGTCGCGGTTCGGTCAAGCTGCAAGAAACAGGCCCCTTCATAAACCCCGAGGTCAGGCACACCCCCCGACCTGCTGTATCATGTGCGAAGCAGAAGCCCAAAAAAAGCGTGAAAATTGTGGCGTTTCGGTGGATTTTGCGTCAAGCGAGGGCGCTTGCGGCCCCGGCGCATCACCCTTTCACCCGGCGCGCGTCTCTGGCATGAAGGATCAGGCCTGAAGCAGTGGCCCGGAGGAATGCCCATGTCCGACCCCCGTCCCGGCTCTGGCCGCGCCCCGCGTCTGTGCGTGCTGATCGATGCCGACAATGTGCCCGCCACCTATGCCGAGGCGATTTTCGAAGAGATCGCAGCCTTGGGCGAGGCGTCTGTCCGGCGGATTTATGGCGACTGGTCGGCCACGCGGCTGAACGTCTGGGCGCGCAAGGTGGCGGCGCTCGGCCTGGTTGCGGACCAACAGTTTTCGAACACCAAGGGCAAGAACGCTTCGGACATCGGCCTGGTGATCGCGGCGATGGATTTCCTGCATTCCGGGCTGTTTGACGGCTTTGTTCTGGTGTCCTCGGACAGCGACTTCACCCGGCTTGCGGCGCGGGTGCGCGAGCAGGGGCTGGACGTTTACGGGATCGGCGAGAAGAAGACCCCCGAGGCGTTCCGGATGGCATGCAAGCGGTTCATCTATGTCGAACACCTGGGGATCACCGAGGAGCCGCGCAGTGCGGCCAAGCCCGATACCGCCGAGCCGGTACAGAAGGTTGGCGGCAAAGAGGCGCCCTCGGTCGCGATTCCGCTGATCATCGCTGCGATGCGGGCGATCGATCCGGAAGGCGAGTGGTACTCGCTGGGGCAGGTGGGGCAATACATTACTCAAGCCAACCCCGACTTCGACACCCGTACCTATGGCAGCGCGAAACTGTCGGACCTCGTGCGCAAGATCAGCCGCTTCGAGGTAAAGCCGGGGCCGGGCGGGCAGCTTCTGGCACGCGATGTCGCCTGATCCCTGCGCGCCGCTGCACAGTCGGGCCTGCATTGCCGCATCTTTGCACGGCGACGCTCCGCGCTTAACTTGAGGGGCGGATGAACGGGAGCGGATCATGATAGACCTCGGGCTTGATACCTTCGGGGATGTGGCGTTCGGCGCGGATGGAAAGCTGCAGCGGCAGGACCAGACGCTGCGCGACGTGGTCGAACAGGCGGTGCTGGCCGACAATCTGGGCATCGACTTCATCGGTCTGGGCGAGCATCACCGCGACGATTTCGCGATATCGGCCCCCGAGATCGTGCTGGCGGCGATTGCTGGCCGCACTCATCGCATCCGACTGGGCACTGCGGTGACGGTTTTGTCCTCGGATGATCCGGTGCGGGTGTTCCAGCGGTTCTCCACCCTGAACGCCGTGTCGGGGGGACGGGCCGAGGTGATCCTGGGCCGGGGCTCGTTCTCCGAAAGCTACGGTCTGTTCGGCTATGACATGCAGAACTACGACACGCTGTTCGAGGAAAAGCTCGATCTTTTCGCCAAGCTGGTGCGCGAAGACGAGGTGACATGGTCTGGCACCACCCGTGCGGCGCTGAACCGCCAGCGTGTCTATCCTCCGCTGGGGCCGGAGGGCCTGCGCGTCTGGGTGGGCGTGGGCGGCAGCCCCGAATCGGTGGTGCGCGTGGTCCGGCATGATTTGCAGCTGATGCTGGCGATCATCGGCGGCGACCCGCGCCGCTTTCTGCCCTATATCGACCTTTATCACCGGGCCTGCGCACAGCTCGGCCGGCCTTTGCGGCCCGTAGGCGTGCATTCCCCGGGTTTTGTGGGGGCGACTGACCGTGAGGCGCAGGATCAACTCTGGCCGCATTACCAGATGATGTTCGGCCGTATCGGCCGCGAACGCGGCTGGCCGCCAGTCACGCGTGAGCGTTTTCTGGCCGAGGTGCAGGAAGGGTCACTTTATGTAGGCTCGCCGCAGACGGTCGCGGGCAAAATCGCAAATACGGTCTCGGCTTTGGGGCTGCAGCGGTTCGACATGAAATACTCTACTGGCGCGCAGCCGCATGATCAGTTGATGGAGGGGATCAGGCTTTACGGCAGCGAAGTGATCCCGATGGTGCGCGAGATTCTGGCGAAGCGGCCGGCGGCTTGACCCGGCAGGGTCCGGGAGACCCAACCCGCGCTTGCCGACTCCCTGAGCCATCGGCGAACATCAGGATCGACCCGGATAGTCCGGACTCGATGAAGAACAGGATGCCGGAGGAAACAGTCAGCCCCCTTCGCCACGTTCGGCAGCCAGCGCCATTTGCCGGTGGCGTTCGCGGAAGCGGGCGCGATCGGCGTCGGAGAACTCTTCGGTGCATTGCGGGCAGGCGGCGCCGTCCTCATATAGCGGGCTTTCAAGGTGTTCGGGCAGAAGCGGGCGGCGGCAGGCGTGGCAGGTGTGCAATCCTCCGGGCCGGAGCCCGTGCCCGACCGAGACGCGGCGGTCGAAAACGAAGCATTCGCCCTGCCAGAGGCTGTCTTCAGCGGGCATTTCCTCAAGGTATTTCAGGATGCCGCCCTGCAGGTGATAGACCTCGGGCACCCCTTGGCCAATCAGGTAGTTCGTCGATTTCTCGCAACGGATACCGCCGGTGCAGAACATGGCGATCCGCTTGCCTGCAAAGCGGTCGCGGTTGGCGGTCCACCAGGCGGGAAAGTTCCGGAAGCTGCGGGTTTCAGGGTCGATGGCACCCTGAAAGCTGCCGATGGCAACCTCATAGTCGTTGCGGGTGTCGATGACGGCCACGTCGGGCGCCGCGATCAGGGCGTTCCAATCCTGCGGAGCGACGTAGCGGCCTACGGCGGCGAGCGGGTCAACACCGGGCTGGCCCATCGTCACGATTTCGCGCTTCAGCCGCACTTTCAAGCGCTGGAAAGGCATGGACTCGGCGGTGCTTTCCTTCCAGCCGAGCGTGGCGCAGCCGGGCAAGCTGCGCAGATGGGCGATGACCGCCTCGATCCCGTCGCGGAGGCCCGCGACCGTGCCGTTGACGCCCTCGGGCGCAAGAAGGATCGTCCCCCGGACGCTGCCCGCCTCGCAGACCTGCAGCAGCGGTGCGCGCAAGGCGGTGGGGTCGGAGAGCCGGGCGAAGTGATAAAGGGCGGCAATGGTGATCATGCACCTGCCATAGACGCCGATCCCCGCTGCGACAAGCCCGTCGGACGGCAGCGTCCTCGGAGCCGTAGTCGAAGGGGTCTTGGGGGTAGGTCTTGAAGCCGGGAAAGGCCTCGCGCCAATCCTTCGCCTGCGCGACCTTCCAGTCGGTGTAGGCGGGCAGACAGTCGGAATAGTCCGGCCCGCCATCCCACCCCAAGCTCTGCGCCCTGTCACAGGATAGCCGCATCGGGCGCGGTACCGACCACGGGGTGTGGCCGATGCCAACGGGTCCTGCGAATATGTCGAAGTGGTGGCCCATGCGACGCGCGATGGCTGCCGCGACGTCGCGCACTGACGGGGTCACCGGGTCGGCCACGTTGAAGGCCCCCCTTGCGCGCAGGGTCACGCACATGCGATGCCGGTCGTGGAACTGGTGGCGAAGACAGAGCCGCCCCCATATTCGAGCGGCAGATGCCGCCGCCCGTCCAGCACACGTTTTACGAAATACCACTCGCGCGGGTGGCGGGCGCCGATACCGTGGATAGCGCCCCGGCGCAGAATGGATACCGCCGCAGGCGTGGCCAGCAAGAGATCCTCCGTCGCGACCTTGGCGGCAGAATAGCCGCTACCAAGGGGTTATCTGTCGCTGATCTTTTAAGATCGGGTCGGGGTCGTCGGGGAAACCTTCCTGCGTCTCGAAGCCGCGCCCCGCGTCATCGGCATAGACCGAAGCGCTCGAAACCGCGCAGAAAGCTCCGGCCGCGTCGGGGTGGGTCAGCAGCTCTGCTGCCTCGGCAGAGGTAAAGGCGATAGGATCGATGACGGGGTCATAGGCCACAGCGGCGATCAGCTTGGTACGCCGGGCGGGCCCGACGTGGTGCGCCGCCGCGATTTCGGCGGGCAGGGGGCGCCCGTCCCGGGTGACGGCATCGACATGCAAGCCAAGCGCCAGCAGGTCCCGCGCCACCGCACGGCCGATCTGACCCGAAGCTCCCAAGACTAGTGCGCGCATCCCTGGGATTTCCGGTTGATTGTAAAGGCATCCCCCGGCATCCTCGCGCAAAATCCGGCACACTGGAAGGAGTATGCGATGCGCGCGCCTCACGAAGCCCTGATCGTGATTGACGTCCAGAATGATTTCTGTCCCGGCGGGGCACTGGCCGTAGCGGGGGGCGATGCGATCATCCCGCGTATCAATGCAATGATGGCTGATTTTGCCACCACTGTCCTGACGCAGGACTGGCACCCCGCGGGCCACAGCTCTTTCGCCGCGAGCCATCCCGGTGCGGCACCCTTTTCGCTGGCCGAGATGCCCTACGGACCGCAGGTTCTGTGGCCCACCCATTGCGTGCAGGGCAGCGCGGGGGCGGAGTTTCATGCGGCCCTGCAGCAGGACGCGGCGCATCTGGTGCTCCGCAAGGGATTTCGTCCTGCCATCGACAGCTACTCGGCATTCTTCGAGAATGACCGGACCACGCCGACGGGGCT
>Ga0105048_10000604_pt1 | contig 56216 bp, 41 predicted proteins | sample MAT05_FD_78382 | JGI IMG/M metagenome (GOLD analysis project Ga0105048, IMG submission 78382) | Freshwater microbial communities from Lake Fryxell liftoff mats and glacier meltwater in Antarctica - MAT-05 | ecosystem: Environmental > Aquatic > Freshwater > Ice > Liftoff microbial mat | place... | reverse complement strand
TCAGCCGCGCGCCGCGCCGGCTACCTAGTGCCGCGCCGGCGCGGGTCGAGTTGCCACAATGCCGCGCCACCAAAATTCAGCCGCGCGCCGCGCCGGCGCGGGTCGAGTTGCCACAATGCCGCGCCACCAAAACTCAGCCGCGCGCCGCGCCGGCTACCTAGTGCCGCGCCGGCGCGGGTCGAGTTGCCACAATGCCGCGCCACCAAAACTCAGCCGCGCGCCGCGCCGGCGCGTTGATTTCCGCTCGCGCGCGAACATACCCTGCTCTCAACTGCGATGCGTAAAGCTGACGAACGCGACTCGCCAAGGTATTTTTTTAGCGCTACCGGCCCATGCGCTAGGCTCGAGCAGAGTGTCGACCCTGACGCCGCCCAGTGCGCTCTTCGTCCCGGAACTCAAGAAACGCTTGGACGCCGAGTTGCGCACGGACGAGCGCATCGTGTGGTCGGAGAAGCTTGATCCGGCAGTGCACGCCCAACGGTCGCGCGCCGTGATTTTCTTCGCCATCCCGTGGCTCCTCTTCATCGGCTTCTTTACTTACGGTGCTCGCGACAGCCTCTTCATGCTGGTGTTCACTGCGTTCACTGCTGTTCACCATGCCTTTCTGGGCGGCGGGGTTGTTCATGCTTTCGGGGCGCTCGATCGCTCGGCGAAAAGCCCAACGCACGGTCTACGCCCTCACCAACCAACGGGCCATTTTGCTCTGCAACGGCAAACATCTCGAGGTGACATCCTTTGCCGCGGACGGGCTCGGGGATCTAGCGCGCCGCGAGCGCCCGGACGGCAGCGGCGATCTGGTCCTACCGCGTGAATTGGGTCGAGACAGCGACGGTGACGCCAAAACGTCGGAGCTCGGCTTCGTCGGCGTGAAGGACGTCAAGCGCGTCGAACGCTTGGTCCGTGAGCTGCATCAGAAAAGTTGAAGGCCCGTGATCGCCATTCGCTCGCCCCACCACCCGCGCCGGCGCGGGAGCCAGGCATGCGCTGCAGAAGTACTAGCGCGAGAAAACGAGGTACTAGCGCGAGAAAACGAAGAGCGTGACCGCTGAGGCCTCGAAGGCCGCTTTTCCGATCGAGACGCCGCGCCCTTCAGCCGTCGCGCGCGAGCACGAAGTGGTACCCATCCGGATCTTCGAAGGTGATACCACGTCCCGCCCACCAGGGGTTGTTCGCCCTGACGCGACGGAAGCCCAGCGAGTCGAGCCGGGCAGCGCGACGTTCCCCTTCATCCGCCGCAAGGTAGAGCACCAGGAGGGGCTCCGCTGTCGGAGCGCGAGGAGCGACAAGGCCGGCCTCGACGACGAACTCCAACTCTGCGTCGCCCGCCGCGGGGATGATGCCATCAAACCCGTCGTGCCCAGTGAACGTGCTGCGCTCGGGCAGGCCTGCACCATCGACGTAGAAGCGCCGAAGTGGACCGAGGGAATTCGTGGGCCTGGCGGTGCGGACTCGCATCCGCAGCTATTACCACGTGCCCACCATCTGAAGTCGAACCGATGAGTCCAACTGCTGAAGTCGCACCGATGAGTCCAACTGCAGAAGTCGAACCGATGAGTCCAACTGCAGAAGTCGAACCGCAGAAATGCGCCTTAACTCAGCGCCCGACTCGAGCCAGGTGTAGTCAACCATTCCGATGCTATCCATGGGCCGCCCCGCCTCGACTAGGCTCGGACTCGCGCGCAGTGCGCTGGAGGTTTCGAGGAACATGACACTACGCAATCGCATCGGGTTCTCGCTTTTGGCTTGTGGTTTTGCAGGCGCTTTGGGCGCTTGCGACGGTGGTGGAGAAACTGGCGACAGCGGAGGCCGTGGTGGTGCTGGCGGTGGTGCTGGCGGTGGTGCTGGCGGCGAGAGCTGCTCCTCGGAAGGGAGCGGCACCGTGAACGTCGAGATCCAGGGTCTTCCCGCGGGCTTGGTACCGGTCGTCGAGCTGACCGGCCCAGGCGTTTCCGAATCGCTTGCGGAGTCCGCCGAGTTCTCCGACTTGGGTGCCGGTTCGTTCCAAGTCGAAGCGGCCGACGTCTTCAACGAGGATCCGATCGTCCGCACGTTGTTCCGCGCAACAATCACGCCCAGCGAGGTCTGTCTCGCCGATGGCGAATCGAAGACGGTGATCGTGACGTACGCAGCTCACCCTGCGAGCAACAAGCTGTGGACCAACAATTCCAACGCCGACGCAGCCTTGCTGGGCTTTTCTTCGGACTTGCTGGGCGAAAGCGCCACGGTCGATCCGACTGTCGGTATCGAGTCTGGAGCGGGCAACGAGGTCGCGTTCGATCGCGACGGCAACCTGTGGTCGGTGGGAGGGACTTTGGCAGACGCGAACGTGCTGCGTTACCCCGCTGCGAGCCTGGGCGTTTCCGGGGGGTTGGAACCTGACCGAGAAATCTTCATCCGTGATCTGGGTTGCATTCCCGCCATGCGCGGCCTGGCGTTCGATCCGTCGGGCGCGCTCTGGGCCAGTACGTGCGGTGGCGAGGTGGTGCGCCTATCGGCCGCAGATCTGAGCCGTTCGGCGGAGGTGGAGCCCGCAATCGTGTTGAGCGAAATCACCGACAACGGCGATCTGGCGTTCGACTCCGCTGGGAACCTTTGGGTGACGAGCGACGGCCAGGTCGTACGCTACGACGCGAGTCGGCTCGAAGCCTCCTCCAGCGCCGCGCCGGATCTGCGTTTGACGGTAGAGGGGGCTGTCGCCGCCAACCTGGCTTTCGACGCCGATGGGCGACTCTGGGTCATCGATTTTGGTGGCAACGAGCTCATCTCTGTCCCGGCAGCCGAGCTCGACCAAGTGGGCGATGTCACGGTCACTGCCGAGGTCACGGTCACCATTGGCGCCGCCGCTTTGCTCGAGCGCCCCGCCTTCGATGAGGGCGGCGGCCTCTGGCTCGCGTTGAATACTGGACACTTTGGGCGGCTGAGTCCCGAGCAGCTCACCGTGAGCACCAACGCTGGTGCTCCGACGATCCCCGCTACCGTCATCGACAGCGCAGCGATCGGCTACGCCAACCGGATTGCGTTCTTTCCCGCTGCAGCCGGTTTGCCACTCTTTCACGCGCTCCCTTGATGCGCGTTTCGAGCGCGCGTCCCTGCCAAAACTGGGCTCGTCAAACCTCGCGGGGCGGCGGCAGGGTGCCGCTGTCTTGACCGAGAAAGCGGCGCACTGTGCTGCGCAGGTTTTGGAGCGCGATCGGTTTTTCGAGCCGTTCGTTGGGTATCTCTGCCAAGAACGCATCGAGGTCGTCGCGCACGACGCCGCCCGTGATGAACACGAACCGACTTGCCAGCTCTTGATCGAACTTGGTGGCCTGCTCGAACACGTCCTTGCCGGTTAAATGCGGCATCATCAGGTCGCAGAAAATAACGTCGAAGCGCTCGCCCGACATGAGGCGCTGGAGCGCCATCCGCGGATCGCTCTCGACGGTTACTTGGTGATCTCTCCGCAGGAATCGATCGAGCGCTTTCAAAACGAATTCGTTGTCATCGATAATCAGCACACGCCCGCCCGAACCTTGGGGACGATTGGGCGCGGCTTCGTTCGGAGCGTTCTGAGGAGCTGCGATTGGCAGTCGGACCGTGAACGTCGTTCCTTGATCGGGAACTGTGTCACAGCGCAAGTCGCCGCCCAGCGCCGTCACGATCGACTGTGAGATCGAGAGGCCCAGCCCAGTCCCCTGCCCGATCGGCTTGGTGGTGAAGAACGGGTCGAAGATCCGTGCCAGGATGTCGGGCGGGATGCCGGGGCCGTTGTCAGCCACCGAGATTGCCACGGTTTCAGCCGTGCTCGTGCCGCCTACGGTGACGCGATTCACCTCGGGATTGGAGCTGGTGAAGGCCTGTGCGGCGTTCATCAATAGGTTCACGAGCACTTGCGTCAGGCGTGATTCATCGGCGAGTGCCGGAGGCAGCGGCGGCAGGTCCACGACCACGGTTGCGCGCTGCCTCAGCTCGTGCATCGCCATGTTCACGGCCACCTCGGTCGCTGCGTTCACGTCCGTTGGAACGGGTGGGCCATCATCACGAGCCAGGGCTCGAAGGCCGCGCACGATTCTCCGAACGCGCTCGGCGCCGGTGCGTGCCTCCAGCAGCACTTCGACCAGGTCTTTCAAACGCCCTGATGGGGAGCCGCCTGCGATCGCCCGCACCTCCTCGAGCGAAAACTCGATGTTGCTGAGCACGTAGCTCAGAGGGTTGTTGATCTCGTGCCCCACGCCAGCGGCCAGGGTTCCGGTCGTCACCAGCCTCTCTTGTCGGGCCAAGCGCTGGGCGTGGGCTGCCTGGGCTCGCTCGCGCGTCACGTCCCGAAAGGTCGTTACCACGGCGTGCGGAAGGGCCTGGTCGCTCTTGCGGAGTGGCCGGGTGTTGATGCTGATCCAAGTCAACTCCGCGCTGGGCTTGTAAACGCCCATAATGACGTCGGTCAGCGGCTGACCCGAGCGAAGCGTCTCCATCGCCGGGTGCTCGCTGCCCGGGAAGACCGAGCCGTCTTCACGTACCGCGCGCCAAAGAGGATCCAAGGAGGAACGACCCGCCAGTTGATCCCCTGAAAGACCCAAGATCCTAGCGGCGGCCGGGTTGTACGCAGCGATCATCCCGTCGCGTGGCTGCATCACGACGCCCTCGCCCAGGGCGTCGAACAGCGCGCGCAACCCGGCCTCGCTTTCTGCGAGGGCCGCATCGCGCTCCGCGAGGGCTTCTTCGCGAGCGCGCCGCTCAGTTTGGTCGTGGGCGGATGCGAAGAAGACTCCCTCGGCGACTCGCGCCGTCCAAGCCAAAGGGACCCAATGCCCATCGCGATGTCGGTAACGGTTTTCGAAAGTGGTGGTGCTGGCTTCATCGCGCAATAGGCGCGCAGCCTCTGCTTCCGTCAGGGCCAGGTCGTCGGGGTGCACGAGCTCGGTGAACGGACGTGCGCGGAGCTCTTCGTGGCTCCAGCCGAGCACGCGGCTGGCGGCTGGATTGAGCTCACGGAAGTGCAGCGACGGGTCGGCCGTACAGCACAAATCAGGGCTGAGCTCGAAAAAGCTCGTAAATACAGCCAGCGCGTGGCGTTGCTCCTTCAGCTCGCGCGCCTGGCGTCGCAGCTCCAGCAGTGAAACGACCTGCGCCGCCAGCGCCCTCAGTATGCGTTCTTGAGCTGGACTCAACGTGCGCGGCTCGTGGTCGATCGCACACAGGGTTCCGAGCACGAACCCATCCGCGGTGCGGAGGGGCATGGCCGCGTAGAAGCGGACGCGAGGCTCGCCAGTCACCAACGGATTGTCGGCGAAGCGCTCGTCTTTCCAGGCGTCATCCACGACCAGTGGCGCCTCGGCTGCGACCACGTGACCGCAGAAGCTGACGTCGCGCGGTGTCTCGGGAACCTCTAAGCCATAGCGGGCCTTGAACCATTGACGATTGGCGTCGATCAGCGACACCAAGGCGATCGGTACCCCCAGCAGACTCGCAGCCAGCTCCGTGAGCGCGTCGAAGTCGGCTTCAGCCGGCGTATCGAGCACCGCGTACTCAGCCAACTTGCTGAGCCGCTCGAGGTCGTTCGCGGGGACAGGAGCTGGCTTCATGGGGTGCGCCTGGTCAAGACGATAGGCGAACCTACCGGCCTGCGGTAGCTCTCTCACCCGAGGATTAGCTCGCGAATCCAGGCGTCAGCGGAATGCGGTCTTCGCCACGGCTAGGATGGTGAGCCCGGCGTCGCCTATCTCGTCGGGGACGACGTAGTCGGTGGTACAAAAAATTCGCCGGACGAGAAGGCGTTGTTCCGCGGCACTCAGGCGGAAAGCGAGACCTCGCTGGCCACCCTCGCCAACGCTGGAAACTGTCGCTTCGAACGGAGGGAGACCCCTGAACTCAACGCGAAGTCGCTCCCAGGCCCTACCGCGCAGCGGCGTCTGTCGGATACAAGGCGCTATGCACGCGGTTCTGTCGAGGTTCAGCCTGGGCGCCGCCCTGGTCTTGGTGTCCCAACCCGCGTCGGCCATTCGTCCGTTCGTGACCGACGACGCGCGCGTGGTCGGTCAGGGCTACGCGCAACTGGAGAGCTGGGTGCTCGTCAATCGCTTGGCGCTCGAACACAGCAACCTGTTCGCGCTGGGTCCCACTGATTGGCTCGAGGTCACGGCGGGCTTCGTGCACGGCGGCGTATACCACGGTCCCGACCGCGGCTATTCGTTCACGGGGCCCATCCTCCAGGCCAAGGCACTGCTGTTGCCGGCCGAGAACAATGGCCTGCCAGGTCTGGCCGTCGCAGGCGGCGCGCTAGCTCCCTACGGCGGCGGCCCACTCACATCGCCAGGTTGGGGTGGCTTTGGCTATTTGGCGCTGACCGAATCCTTGAACGAAGAAGCGATCCTCATCCATGCCAACGTGGGCTTTGCGGTGGCTGATCCGCGCTCGAGTCGCAGCGGCATCGGCGAGCCCGCGGCGGGCGGTTTTCAAGGCACCATCACGCTCGGACTAGGTACGCAAATTCGAGTGGCGGGCGGCTTGCACGGCATCGCCGAAATCTACTACGGCGATCCGTACGACGCGAGTTTCACCTTTCCGGCATCACAGGTTGGGGCCCGCTACATCTTTAGCGACCACGTGCAGATGGACAGCACCTTGGGCACGACGTTGACCGGGGTCACCTCCGAGGACCACCTCACGCAGACAGAGCAATGGGGCACGTTGGGCATTCGCCTCGTCACGCCCGAGCTGTGGAATAGGGGCAACTGAGCGCACAACCTCATACCAGCGGCGGCGTGCGACTGCGTTGAGGCTGAATCCTTCATCACGCTCGACGGCAAGATCGAGAGGCCGGGGCTCGCCAGGATGCGTCCAGTCTAGCCCTGCTTTTTCACCCACGATGTGCAGTAGCCACGAGGGTGAATGGGTCCCTTGACCACTAGGCAGCCACCACAGCTGTCTGGGCCGGCCGGCTGATAGAGCTGACAGCCTTCGCACACTTTGGCTGCTTCCAGCGACTGGTCCACGTAGCCGAGGGAGGTTCGCACGGTTCGCTCCGCAGCCGTCAAGCCGGCGGTATCGGTGCATACCAGCTCTTTTTTGCATCCCCAAGTGGCAGCGCCCACCACGACCAACATCAAATTGCTCATTGCCGCGCGGCGCGAGAGTCCGTTTCCGTCGTTCATGGCCGGGAAGCATAGGACGCGAACGGTGGCACGCCATGAATTGAGCAGCTGTTTTTCGTAGGAGAACCCTGTGCATGCTCCCAAAGCGTGCGAGGCGGCCGAGCGGCTCGGCGTGGCTGCCCGTTTGCGAGAGATACGGGACAGCCGCTAGCCCAACGACGAGCCCTTGCGTAGCCCCCCCCGCTCTTCTTGGTGAGGCGCGGCAGGAGTGATTCAGGAACAAACCCTAGAGCGCCGATCAGTTTGATTGCCGGAAAAAGCTACGGAATTTCGATCACATCCGCGGTGGGATCGACGGCGATTCGCGGAGGTGATCGGCTTGCGGCATGAGCGTGCCGACATGGAACCCGCCGACCGAAACCACAGCGCGGGAAGATCGCTTGCTGACGAGACTGCAGCGCACGAAGAAGCTGTTCGCCTTTCTCCGGCTCAGTCGCCGACGAATCTTCGATGACGAGTTCCAGGCGGAGCTTTCCGCAATGTACCGGCAAACGGGTGAAGGTCGACAGCCGCTTTACTCGCGATGGCGCTGCTCCTGCAGGCCTACTGCGGGGCGTCCGACGCCGAGGCGGTCGAACTCACGGTTGTCGAGTGCCACCTTGGACGCCGGCCTCGGGTTTCCACTCGGCCGGGCTCGGTAATCCGCTTGACGATGACACGGGTGTCGCCCTCGAACGTGGGGTGGTAGTGCCGAGCCATGAGCCTGAGCCCCCTCGCCGGAAAACCAGCACCCCAGAGCCTGCTCGAGAACATTCCGCAGCTCGTGAGCGCGTACTTTGCCCTGTCGCCCGATACCGGCGACGTGAGCCAGTTGGTGGCCTTCGGCACCTCGGGACATCGCGGCAGTTCGCTCGACGGTCGCTTCAACGAAACGCACATCTTGGCCGTCACCCAGGCGATCTGCGAATACCGCGCTGCCCAGGGCACGACGGGACCGCTCTACATGGGCAAGGACACGCACGCTCTGAGCGAGCCGGCCTTCATCAGCGCACTCGAGGTCCTAGCCGGCAACGGCGTCACCGTGCGTCTCGAAGCCTCGGGTGGCTACACGCCGACTCCGGCCGTGTCACACGCCATCATCCAGTTCAATCGCGGCAAGCTGAGCGGCCTTGCGGATGGGATCCTCATCACGCCCAGCCACAACCCGCCGCGCGACGGTGGCTTCAAGTACAATCCACCCGACGGCGGACCGGCGGGTGGCGACGTCACAGGACCCATCCAGAAGCGCGCCAACGACATCATCTTGGCTGGACTTGCGGACGTCAAACGTCTGCCGCTGGCTCGCGCGCGCTTGGCCTCCACGACGGAGAAGTTCGATTTCATCACACCCTACGTGTCGTCGCTCGGCGACGTCATCGACATGGAAGCCATCGCCGCTGCCAAACTGACATTGGGAGCCGATCCGCTCGGTGGCGCTGGTGTGGCCTATTGGGGCCCGATCGCCGACACCTACGGGATCGACATCCGCGTGGTGAGCGACGTCGTCGACCCGACGTTCTCGTTCATGCACGTCGACAAAGACGGCAAGATCCGCATGGATTGCTCGAGTAAATACGCCATGGCGGGCCTCATCGCGCTCAAGGACAAGTACGACATCGCCTTTGGCAACGACACGGATTTCGACCGCCACGGCATCGTCACCAAGAGCCGCGGGCTCTTGAATCCCAATCACTTCTTGGCCGTCGCCATCGAGCATCTGTTCAAGAACCGCCCCGGTTGGGGCGCGGCAGGTATCGGCAAGACAGCGGTGTCGAGCAGCATGATCGACCGTGTTGCCAAGGGACTTGATCGCAAGCTGGTCGAAGTGCCCGTCGGCTTCAAATGGTTCGTCGAAGGGCTGTCGAACGGCAGCCTGGGTTTTGGCGGCGAAGAGAGCGCTGGCGCTTCTTTTCTTCGCAAAGGCGGCAAGACCTGGACGACCGACAAGGACGGCATGCTGTTGGCACTCCTGGCGGCAGAGATCACGGCCAAGAACGGCCGCGACCCGGGCGAGCTCTACGGTGATCTCGAAGCGCGCTTCGGCAGCCCGGTGTACGAGCGGCTCGATGCTCCCGCCACCCCGGCTCAGAAGAAGGCGCTTGGCTCACTCACTCCGGACAAGGTGGCCGCGACCGAACTTGCCGGTGAACGCATCGTCGCCAAGCTGACGCAGGCACCGGGCAACGGCGCGTCGATTGGCGGACTGAAGGTCGTGACCGAAAACGGCTGGTTCGCTGCACGGCCGAGCGGCACCGAAGACGTTTACAAGATCTATGCCGAGTCGTTCCTGGGCGCGGAGCACCTCGCGCGCATCCAGGTCGAGGCTCAAGCGGTGGTCACCGCTGCGCTGGGCTGATTGCGCGCACGACGCGGGCTGGCCCTAGCCGTCCTGTGGACGACCGGGGCCGATCCACGCATCACTTTTCGATGTTCTTGAAGGTGGCGGCCGCGCCTACCTTCATGCCGTCTTTGATCTTGTCGCCGAACATGTCGAGCATGCCGCTGGCGGTCATGGCCATGTCCTGCACGACCTTGGTCCTGCCGTCGTCCTGCTTGCGGATCACGAACACTGTCTTGCCTGTGTCGAACGCCGGGCCGTGCGGCTTGCCGGTCGCTTTGACGAGCTCGTCGACCAGAGCCTTGTCGCTCTCGTCGAGCTGTCGCGTCACCAACAAGATCGTGCCATCGGACTTGACGATCTGCGTCACCTTGTTGAAATACTTTACGTCGCGCATCGTCGTGCTGACGAACGTCCAGGTGTACCAGCTGGTGGCGGTCTTTTTGTGCGAGACCTGGATGAACTCTTTCACGTCGGGGCCGTAGTACTTGCAGCCCTCGTTGCAGACCTGACCGTACGAGGTCAGCACCGCGAGTACGTGCTCGGGACTCTTGGCGGTAACGTGGGTGGCTACGTGCGCGTAACTACCCGCCCAAGCCGTGCCGGCCAGCAGCAGAACGCCAAGCCCTGCCCAGACGCCCTTGAAGAATGCCCGGCGGGGCGCAGTCGTCTGTTTTGAGTTGAAGCTTTTCATGGCGATTCCTCGAACGTAGCAGGCAGATTCCAACGGACTACGCCTGCTGGGACCAAAAATTCCCTGGGGTGGTGCGAAGCAGGGGTGACGGGTGGACAATCTCCCCATGAGCGCGACCGCCGAAGGTTCCGAGAGCAGCCTGTTGATTTACGACGACCGAGCCGTGCGGCACCTCGTCCTCAATCGTCCAGCGCGCAAAAATGCGCTCGACCGGCAGCTGGTCGTCGACCTGGGCGACGCTCTGGAAGCCGCCGGTCGTGAGCCTTCCGTCCGAGTGGTCGTGCTTTCTGGAAGTGGCGGTTCTTTCTGTTCAGGAGCGGATTTGCGCACCATGACTGGGGCGGAGCCAGCCGAACTCGAGGCGCGCCTCGATGAATTTCATCGTCTGATCCGCGCCATCGCCGCGCTGCCCCAACCCGTCATCGCCCAGATCGAAGGGCCAGCCGTGGGTTTCGGCGCCGATCTGGCCTTGGCCTGCGATCTGCGCGTCTTCGCCGAGAGCGGCTACGTCGAGGAAGGTTTCGTCAAAATCGGATTGATGCCAGATGGTGGCGGCACGCTGTGGCTTTCGACCCTTCTGGGAGCGGGACGAGCCTTCGAGCTGCTCAGCCTGGGCAGTCGCCTCACCGCCCACCGCTGTTTCGAACTCGGGCTCGCCAACCGTTTGGTGCCAAACTCCGAGGTGGCGCGAGTGACCGCCGAACTCGGGCTCGACCTATCGGCTCAAGCGCCGCGCGCCGTGCAGAGCATCAAACGCGCGTTGCGTCAGGCACAAGCCGCCGAACTCGAAGCCACCCTGAGTCGCGAGAAGGCGGGACAACTCGCCCTGCTCGGGTCCGAGGACTTCGCCGAAGGAGTGGCCGCATTCTTGGGCAAGCGCGCACCCGTCTTTCGGGGTCTCTGACGCCAACGACTAAGGGTTGTCGCGCGACATGGCAGAGTCTGCCCAGGCCAGCTCGAGCTCGCGCAACTCGCGCTCGAAGCCGCCCGAGAGGATTGGGAAGCGGCACCACGTCTTCGGATCGAGGTTGGCGTCGTCGACGTGAAAGCTGGGAGCGTACCGTTCGCGTTTCCACTGGCTGCGCGCAAACAGTCGAAAAAATCGCTGAGTCCAGGCGAGCAGCTGCGCTGGCTCGGCACCCGTAAAACGCTCACGCAAGACTTCGAAGACCTGCAAGGGCGACTTTCTTTCGAGCACGGCCGCACGCTCGACGACATCCAAGACGTCGTACGGCATCAAGTCTTCTTCATCCGTCTGGTGTCGCTGCGAGGGCCGAAGCTCGGCCGTCGGCGCCTGACGGTTCACGGCCCCCAACGCGACGACAGGGCCGAGATCCACCAGCCCCTCGGTTTCGACATGGCGCAGCCAGGCGCGCAGATAGAACTTGTCGATGCCGGCAAGTGGGCTCAATCCGCCTGCCGTGTCGCCGTCCATGGTTGCGTAGCCCACGGCTGCTTCGCTGCGGTTGCTGGTGGCGAGAAGCAGCGCGCCGCGCACGTTCGCCAACATCCAAACTCCCGGAGCGCGGGCCCGGGCCTGGATGTTCTGCAGCGCCAGGTCGTCGACCGACCAAGTGAGTTCGCGTCCAAGCGCCGTCTCGACTCGATTCGTGTAACCGTCGACAAACTCCTGTACGCCCCATTCATGGTGCTCGGCGCCGAGTTCACAGGCCAGGCCGAGGGCCGCCAAACGCGTGGTTTCGGAGCTATTTTGCGTTGCTTGGTAGACCGTGGTCAAGAGCCGACGGACTACGACTTCTTCGCTCGCCGGACGATCCGACGGCCAAATGTAAGCGAGCGCATTCAGAAGAGCATCGAGTCCAAGCTCGGCCACACAGCGCCGCACCGCCAAGCGCGCCAGCACCGCGACGGCGGCCGAATCGGCGCCGCCGCTCAGCGACACGACGAAACCCAGCGAACGCGATTTGCGCAGATAATCGTAGAGTCCGAGTGAAATCGCCCGACTGAACGCCTCGGCCTTGTCGAGTTCGAGTGCCGTCTCCCGCTGCGGCAGCTCGGCGCCCGCGCCCCAATCGAACTGTGCCTGGATGAGCGGACGCAATTCGGTCAGCGTCGTACGCGCTGGAGCCTCGATTTCCAGACGCCGCAAACGCTCGGCATCGACGTCGATCAGGCCCCAAGTGACGCTGAAAGGCGCGAACGAGAAGCGCCGGGCCTCGGCCTGCACCTGTCCACACGTCGCCACCCAAGCGTCCCCGTCGTAGATCGCTCGGCCCGCCTCGTTGCCCAGTAGATTGGCGTAAACGTAGGCCGCGCCGAAATCGCGCGCGCCCGCGACCACGAGTTCCCGTCGGCGCTCGTGTTTGCCGAAGGCGAAATGGCTGGCGCTGGGGTTCAAGATCACGTCGACCTGCGCTCGCATGAGCTCGTGTCCGGGTCGATCGACGACCCAGGCGTCTTCACAGATCTCGAAACCGAGGCGCACGCCAGCGACGTCGAACACCAAGTCGCCAATAGGATAGTTCTTGCCGTCGCGAACCAGCTCACGCACGAGGCCTACCGGCCATGGCCGGAACCAGCGCGGCTCGTAGTGCAGACCGTCGCCCGCCAAGTGGCGTTTCGCGGCAAAGCCGCACAGCCGCCCGTCGACGACCAAAGCTACCGCGTTGAACACTTGCCCCTCGAACGAAAGCGGCAAACCGAAAGCGACGACCAGGCCTTGGGTTTCGGGGACCAGCCGCTCGAGCAGCCGAAAGGCCTGGTCCCAGGTGTTCGGCCAGAGGAACGTGTCTTCGCAGCCGTAGCCGCTGATGCAGAGTTCCGGAAAGCATACGAGCCGCGCGCCCCCCGCGCGTGCTCGGTCGAGTGCAGCGCGCAGGTTGGCTTCGTTGCCGTCCCAGTCGAGAGGCGTTTGATTCAGCGAGATGGCAGCGACCGCGAATGGTTGCACGACCCCAGCAGCAAAGCAGGCACTGGCTCTGGCGACCAGAGGCTTCGTCGCCCAGGCACGGGCTGGATCCGTCGTGGAAGCGGCCTGTCATAGCGTGCTGCCGAGAGCGCTGCCGGGCCCTTCCCTCGCTCGACAAAGCCAGGTCAGCTTGCGCATGCGAATTTTGTTCGTCGGCGGCACTGGCATCATCAGTTCGGCCTGCGCGTCCCGCGCACTCGAGCTGGGTTACGACCTCGATCTTCTGGTTCGCGGCCATTCTCAGGAGGTCCGGCCGTTTCCGAAGGGCGCCAACATTCTACGCGCGGACGCGCGCAACTTGGTCGAAGCTCGAGCAGCGCTCGGCGATAGACACTACGACGCCGTCGTCGATTTCGTCGCCTTCGTTCCCGAGCAGATCGAGAGTGATCTCGAACTCTTTCGCGGACGGACCGAGCAGCTCGTTTTCATCAGTAGCGCCTCGGCTTACAAAAAGCCGGTCGACCGCTTGCCCATCACGGAATCGACGCTGCTGGACAATCCGTTCTGGCAATACTCTCGCAACAAGATTGCCTGCGAAGAACGGCTGATCCGCGCCTACCGAGAAGAAAAGTTCCCGATCACGATCGTGCGGCCCTCCCACACCTACGATCGCACTCTCTTGCCGTTCGAGCCCGATGGTCCGACCGTGCTCTGCCGCATCCTGCAGGACAAACCCGTGGTCGTGCACGGCGACGGCACGTCGCTCTGGGTGCTCACCCACCACAGCGACTTCGCCGTCGGCTTGGTCGGTCTGCTCGGGCATCCGGCAGCCCTGGGCGAAGCCTTTCACATCACCAGCGACGAAGTCTTGCCTTGGAACGAAGTCTACCGAGCGATCGGACGAGCGGTGGGTAAGGAACCAAAGCTAGTCCACGTACCCAGCGACGCGTTGGCGCGCATCGACCCGGACTGGGGAGCCGGGGTCCTCGGTGACAAGTCGCACAGCGTCATTTTCGACAACAGCAAGATCAAGCGCCTAGTGCCCGAGTTTTTGGCTCAGATCCCATTCTGGAAGGGAGCGCGCGAGATCGTCGCCTACTACCAGAGTCACCCCGAACGTCTGGTGGTCGATCCCGCGAACGACGCGCTACTCGACGAGCTTTGCGCACGCTTTGGCTAAGTGGCCCACCGAGATCCTTCAGCCATCTGCGCCCCAGCTAGAGACCCAGGAGCGACAAGTTGCGGCTCGTTTCGAGAACCAGCTGCTCTCGGTCGCGGGGCGCGCCCGCGAGCTCGGCGAGTGCAGCTCGCCCCAACGTCGCGAACGGGATGGCCTGGGAACGCCGCCGTGCGAGCAACTCGACGGCAGCCAAGAGTTGCCGTCGAGCCTCGGGTGAGGGCTTGCCAGATTCGATGTCGGCGCAGATGCCCAGAACGGTTTCGGCATCGACGCGCGCATCCGAGGTCAAGAGACCCAAGCTGTCTCGCGCACGATCCAGCACTTCAGCGAAGATCACACGCGCACCTTGGTACCTGCAGCTGGTTCACGAGTCTTCCGGCGAATAGCCCAAGTTCGAGGCCAGCCAACGCTCCGACTCGCCCAGCTCGAGGCCGAGCCGCTTCGAGTAGTCGTCCAGCTGATCGCGACCAACGCGTCCGACGTTGAAGTATTTGGCCTCTGGATGCGCCAGATAGATGCCGCTGACCGAAGCTGCCGGCGTCATGGCCAAGCTCTCGGTCAGCTCCATGCCGATGGCGCGGGCGCCCAAGAGATCGAACAGGGCGAACTTGGGGCGGTGGTCGGGGCACGCGGGGTAGCCGAACGCCGGACGAATGCCGCGAAACTTTTCGGCAATCAGGTCGTCGGTCGAGAGCTGTTCCGTCTCGTAACCCCACTCCTTGCGAGCGCGAGCGTGAAGGTACTCGGCGAACGCTTCGGCCAAACGATCGGCCAAGGCTTTGACCAAGATGGCCGAGTAGTCGTCCAGCTCCTTCTCGAAGTGACGCGCCAACTCTTCGGCCCCGATGCCTGCCGTGACTGCGAAAGCGCCGATGTAGTCCAGGAGTCCGGTTTCACGCGGCGCTACGAAATCCGCGAGGGACAAGCAAGGATCTTCGTCGCCGCGGCTGTTCTGCTCTCGCAGCATCGGGAAGCGAGCGACCTCTTTCGAGCGTGCTTCGTCCTCGAACAGCACGATGTCGTCGCCCTCGGACCAAGCGGGCCAGAAGCCGTATACGGCGTTGGCGGTGAGCTGCTTGCCGGCGATCAGCGTCTGGAGCAACGCCTGGCCATTGGCGAACAGCTCGCGCGCCGCTGCGCCGTACTTCTCGTCGGAGAGAATGCGCGGGTAGCGTCCCGGCAGCTCCCACGCGGTGAAGAAGAACGACCAGTCGATGTAGGGCACCAAGTCGGAGAGCGCTACCTCGAGCAGCTGCTTGCCGCCGATGAAGCTCGGCTTGGCCAGGTCCTCGGCCTTCCAGACAATCTTGCTGCGACGCGTCTGCGCGACGGCGTAGGGGGTGAGCGGCCGCTTCTGCTTGCCGCGAAAGACCTCGCGCAAGCGCACCTGGTCGTCGATGTTCTTGGCCAAGAAATCGGGGCGCTGCTTGTCGTCGAGCAGGGCAGCCACGACGTTCACGGCGCGCGACGCGTCGAGCACATGGACCACGGGCACGCTGGCCTCCGGAGCGATTTTGACGGCTGTGTGCTGGCGGCTGGTCGTGGCGCCGCCGATCAACACGGGCAGATTGACGCCACGACGTTTCATCTCGCGTACGACACCGACCATCTCGTCCAGGCTAGGCGTGATCAAACCGGATAGGCCGATCATGTCGACTCCTTGGGCGATGGCCTCGTCGATGATGCGCGCGGTCGGCACCATCACTCCCAGGTCGACGATGGCGTAGCTGTTGCAACCCAGCACGACGCCGACGATGTTCTTACCGATGTCGTGAACGTCACCCTTGACCGTGGCCATGAGCACCTTGCCCTTGGCGGTCGAGCCATACTCGTCCTTCTCGGACTCCATGAAGGGCTCGAGGTAAGCAACGCCCTTCTTCATGACGCGCGCGCTCTTGACGACCTGGGGCAAGAACATCTTGCCGTCGCCGAACAAGTCGCCGACCACGCTCATACCGTCCATCATCGGACCCTCGATGACGAAGATCGGTCGACCCAGCTTCTGCCGCGCCTCTTCGCAATCGGCCTCGATGAAGTCGACGTAGCCGTGCACCATGGCGTGAGCGATGCGCTTTTCGACCGTCTGCTCGCGCCAGGCCAGGTCGAGTTCGCGCTTCGTGCCGCTACCCTTGACCTGATTGGCGATGGCGACGAGGCGTTCGGTGGCGTCTTCGCGTCGGTCGTAGAGCACGTCTTCGACGCACTCCAGCAGCTCTAGGGGAATGTCTTGGTAGACGGCGAGCTGCCCCGCGTTGACGATACCCATGTCGAGCCCGTCCTTGATCGCTCGATAGAGGAAGGCCGAGTGCATGGCCTCGCGCACCACGTCGTTGCCACGGAAGGAGAACGACAGGTTGGAGATGCCGCCGCTGGTCAGCGCGCCCGGTAGGTTCTTCTTCACCAGCTTGATGGCGTCGATCAGGTTGATGGCGAAGCGATTGTGGCCCTCGATGCCCGTCGCAACCGCGAACACGTTGAGATCGAAGATGATGTCGCTGGGCGCGAAGCCCACCTGCTCGACCAGGATCTTGTAGGCGCGAGCGGCAATCTCGTACTTGCGCTCGGTGGTGTCGGCCTGACCTTCTTCGTCGAACGCCATGATCACGGCAGCTGCGCCATACTCGCGCACCTTGCGCGCCCGCTCGATGAACTCGGCTTCGCCTTCTTTGAGACTGATCGAGTTGACGATCGCCTTGCCTTGTACGCATTTGAGGCCGGCCTCGATCACCGACCACTTCGAGCTATCAATCATGATCGGCACGCGACAGATCTCCGGCTCGGCGCCCACCAGGTTCAAGAACTTCACCATGGCCGCCTCGCTGTCGAGCATGGCTTCATCCATGTTGATGTCGATGATGTTGGCGCCGCCGCGCACCTGCTCGAGCGCTACCTCGAGGGCAGCGTTGTAGTCCCCGTCCTTGATGAGGCGCGCGAACTTCTTGCTACCAGTCACGTTGGTGCGTTCGCCGATCATGATGAAATTGGTCTCGGGTCGGACGACCAAAGTCTCGAGCCCACTGAAGCGGCTGAATGGCTCCGGTGTTGGTATTTGCCGCGGTTCGAGCTCTCGCGTCGCCTTCTCGATGGCGGCAATGTGAGCTGGCGTGGTGCCGCAACAACCACCCAGGATGTTGACGATGCCGCTCTCGGTGAACTCGCGCAGGAGCGCGCTGGTTTGCTCTGGCAGCTCGTCGTAGCCCGTCGGGGCTAGCGGATTGGGCAAGCCGGCGTTGGGGTAACAGCTGACCAGCGTAGGCGCGAGCCGGCTCAGCTCGGCGATGTAGGGGCGCATTTCCGTCGCACCCAGCCCGCAATTGGCCCCGATCGAGAACGGACGCGCGTGCGCGACAGAGTCCCAGAAGGCCTCGACCGTCTGACCCGAGAGCGTGCGGCCGCTCTTGTCGGAGAACGTCACGCTGATCATCAGCGGCAAAACTACGCCCTTCTCACGCTGCACTTCTTCGATCGCGAACAGCGCGGCCTTGGCGTTGAGCGTGTCGAAGATGGTTTCGCACAGCAGCAAATCCACGCCGCCCTCAATCAGGGCACGCACCTGCTCCATGTAGGCGTCCTTGACCTCGTCGAAGTTCACCGCCCGAAAACCAGGATCGTTGACGTCCGGCGATAGGCTGAGTGTGCGGTTGGTCGGTCCGATGGCGCCCGCCACGAAGCGAGGCTTGTCGGGGGTCTTGTCTGACCACTTGTCGCAAGCCGCCCGGGCCAAACGCGCCGCCGCGACGTTCAGATCGAAGCACGACGATTGCAAATCGTAGTCCGCTTGGGAGATGCGATTGGCATTGAACGTGTTGGTCTCGATGATGTCGGTACCAGCCGCCAGGTATTGCTCGTGGATCTCGCTGATGATCTCGGGACGAGTCAGCACCAAGAGTTCGTTGTCCCCTTTCAAGTCCTTCTTGGTGTTCTCGAAGTACTTGCCCCGATAGTCCTCCTCGCGCAGCGGGTACTGCTGAATGCAGGTGCCCATGGCGCCGTCGATGATGAGGATGCGCTGGGACGCGAGTTTGTGGAGCTGAGCGGAGCGATCTGAAGCCATGTGAATTGGGCCACGCGCACGGGGGCGTGGTCGCGGAAAGCTGGCCTTTTCAGCGGCTTCTGACAATGGTTTTGTCACTGCCACGCGCCCCGCGAAGGGTTCTTTGCGGCTTGGACTTGGCGTTCGCCGCGAGGAGTGGCAAACAGCCGCTCATGACGCCCGAATTGCAGGCCCGCATTCAGAAGGCCATCGACGACAACGAGGTCCTGCTGTTCCTCAAGGGCACGAGAACGGCGCCTTCGTGTGGTTTTTCCGCTCGCACGGTCGAGGTGCTCGACAACCTCCTGCGCGACTACGCCACCGTCGACGTGCTGAGCCACCCCGAAGTCCGCGAAGCCATCAAGGAGTTCTCGGCTTGGCCGACGATTCCGCAATTGTTCGTCCGCGGCGAGTTCATCGGCGGAGCGGACATCATAGGCGCCATGTACGAATCGGGCGCGCTCCATGAGAAGCTCGGCATCGGTGGGGGCGCCATCTCGCCCCCACGCATCAACGTGACGCCGCGCGCCAGCGAGGCCCTACGTGGTTACGTCGGAGATGCCGACGAAGTCGTCGTGCTCGAAATCGACAAAGAGTTTCAAGCCGGCTTGTCCATTGGTCCAAAGCCCGAGAGCGGCGTGCTGGTCGAAAGTGGCGGCGTGACCTGGGCGCTCGATCGTCTTTCGGCCAGTCGTGCCGATGGTCTGAGCATCGATTTCGTCGATACGCCCGAGGGCAACGCCTTCAAGATCGACAACCCGAACGAGCCGCCACGCGTCCGAGCGCTATCCGTCGAAGGTTTGCGAGCGCGCATGGAGCGCGGCGAAACCCTGCGCTTGATCGACGTGCGCAGTCCCGGTGAGTGGGAGACGGCGCGCATCGCCGGAGCCGAATTGCTGGATTCCCAGCTGCACGATCAATTGCTCGACCTCGCACCCAGCACGACTCTCGTCTTCCAATGCCATCACGGCCACCGCAGCCAGCGCGCAGCCGAGCAATTCGCTGCTCGCGGCTTTCGCCAGGTCTTCAACCTGACCGGCGGCATCGAGGCCTGGTCGCAAGAGATCGATCCGAGCGTCCCACGCTACTGAGCTCGCTCGACTCGTCCTCAGCCGATGACTTCGCCCGTCGGCCGTGAACTCTCTTCGTCTTGCCAGCCACGTACGCCATGGCGCTTGGTCTCGGCGCGGTCGTTTTCCATTTGCTGTTCGAGCTGCTCACGGGCGGACACGGCCATGCTTCGACGTTTTTCGACGTCGTCCCAGTGGGGCAACACAGCCTCCAGCATGGCGATGTTGTGGCGCCTGAACGTGTCCGTGCGCTCCTGCGCGTCGTACGGTCCTACTCCCAATCTTTCGAGCGCTTTGCGGCCCAGGTTGAGGGCTGCTTCGAAGGTCTCGCGTTCCACCACTTCGACGCCGCGTGAGCGGAGGGCTTGGAAATGTCCAACGTTGCGGGCTCGCGCTACGATGACCAGACCAGGGAAATGCTCCTGTACGGCATCGACCAGGCGCACGCTGGCCTCTTGCTCGTCAATCGCCACCACGATCAGCTTGGCGCGCGCCGCGCCAGCTGCCTCGAGCAAATCGAGCCGAGTGGCGTCGCCGTAATAGATCTTGAACTTGAAATGCTTGAGAGCCTCGATCTGATCGGGATCGTGATCGAGCACCGTCGCCCGTATGCCGCTGGCAAACAGCAGCCGGCCAACGATCTGCCCGAAGCGGCCGAAGCCAGCGATGATCACTGCCGCGTTTTCGTCCTCGAATTCGGGCAGCTGGGCTTCTGGTTCGACACGCACGCGCTCGAACAGGCGCGCATGCACGATCATCCACACGGGCGTGAGCGCCATCGACAGGGCCACCGTGAGCGTCAACAGGCCGTCCCAGTCGCCGGGCAAGAGCTGTGCGCTCTTGGCCAACCCGAAGACCACGAATGCGAATTCGCCACCTTGCGAAAGCAGCGCCGCCAGGAGCCAACGCTGCCGCTCGGGCACACCCACTAGCGGCGCGATGAGGCGTAGCATCGAGCCCTTGAGAAGCTGGAAGCCGAGGACCAAAGCGAGCACGAGCAGCGGTTGAGTGTGGATCAGCGCGAAATTCACGCTCATGCCAACGGCGATGAAGAAGAGGCCCATGAGCAGGCCCTTGAACGGTTCGATGTCGGTCTCGAGTGCATGACGGTATTCCGAGCCAGCCAAGAGGACGCCGGCCAAGAACGCTCCGAGCGCCATCGAAATGCCAACGCTCGACATCAGCAAGGCAATGCCGAGCACCAAGAGCAGAGTGAAAGCCGTGAAGACTTCGCGCAGACCCGTCAGCGCCAACAGGCGCAGGAGCGGTCGCGTCAAGAACCGTCCAATCACGAACACCGTGATCAATGCGAACAGCACCTTGAACCCCGAAATCCACGGCGACTCGGTGCTCGTACTCGCACCACCCGACAACAGGGGCACCAAAGCCAGGAGCGGAATGGCTGCGATGTCTTGGAAGAGCAGGATCGAGAACGAAGTCTTGCCGACACCGGCAGACATCAAGTTCTTCTCCTTCATCGTCTGCATTGCCACGGCCGTCGACGACAGGCCGAGCGCAAAACCAACCACGAGTGCAGCTTTCCACGGCAGACCACAGAGCCAGCCGGCGACGCCGAGCGGTACCGCTGAAGTGAGCAACTGCAGACCGCCTCCGCCGAATACCGGCCTTCTGAGCTGCCACAGGTGTCGCGGATCGAGTTCGAGCCCGATCAAAAACAGCATGAGCACGACGCCGATCTCGGAGAAGTGCAGGATGTCTTCGGGATTGGAGACCAGCTCCAAGCCAAATGGGCCGATGGCGCAGCCTGCCGCCAGATAGCCAAGCACCGAGCCCAGCTTGAGCCGACTGGCGAGCGGGACGCAGACGGTGGCTGCCGCCAGGTACACCAAGGCATCGGACAAGACGCTGGGTTCATTGCTCACAGGGCACTCCTTGGACTCTGCAGCAAGTTCTCGATTCTCTCCCGGTAGGCGAGAGCCGTGTGATCGAGAGCCGTTTGGGTGACCTGATGGGCGCCGTGAACGATCAAAGGCTGTTCCCAATGCATGCCGCAAAAACGTGCGGTCTGCTCGACGACAGGCACGAACTTCTCGAACGGGTGCGCGTGCATGCCCTCGGGCGAATACGAACTCTCGGGCCCACCGGTGGTAGCCACCCACAGGCAGCGCTTGCCGTGCAAGTTGTCGCCCTGCTCACCGTACGCAAAGCCGCGCACCAAGACCTTGTCGAACCAGTGTTTCAGCAGCGCAGGCACGGAGTACCAATAGATCGGGTGCTGCCAGACGACGGTGTGGGCCCGCAACAAGGCGGCTTGCTCGGCCTGGACGTCGATGTCGAAGCCCGGATACAGATCGTAGAGCGAGCGCACTTCGACCCCCGGCAGATCTTCGACTCGGGAAAGCAGAGTGTGGTTGGCACGCGAACGTTCGGGATACGGGTGCGCGAAGATCAGCAGCACTCGGGTTTGGTCGGACTCCACGGCTCGTATGCTCATTTCTGGCGTTCTACCTAGCGCGAGTGAGCCTCGAGAAGGAGCGGGAGCGAGATCTCACTTTTTCGAACTTTCGTCGTGCAACGGGTTCAAAAATTCGGGTGAACTGCGTTTCTTCGCGCTCTCGATTGCGCCCTCGAGTGGTACGTCGGAAGCGCGCAAGCACCCGAAACAGTCGCTGTTCTTGAACGAACCACAGCCCTTTCGAGTGCGCAGCGCCTCGAGCTTCATCAGGCTGCGATCGTCGGCCAGGGCAACCGCGCGCGGCAGGATCTCTTTGTAGTCGGCGCACGTCTGCGCGCGCTCCAAATCGAGAGCGATTTGCAGCGGCGGCGCCGCGTGCTCGCGAAGTTCTTTGCCGCGGATCAGCTTGAGAGCGTGCGCGACGACTGGTGTCATGCCGGAGCGACCTCGAAAATCGCGCCAGACATCGAAGATCAGGTCGGCGCCCTGCGCTCCCAGGTGATCCTTGGCGAAATCGATGCCGCTCTCCATGGCGTCGCGTTGTTCGAGTGCCACGCGCACATCGAGCAGCAGCTCCGGGTCCTCGGCCACATGGGGGTCGGCCTGCACGGCGCTCTGGTAGGCGGCCATGGAGGCCGAGTAGTGCCGAATCACGCTGTAACCGCGGCCGAGTGCCATGAAGCGGGCCGACTCGCGAGCGGCTTCGGCGCCATCGACTCCTGGCCTCTTGCCGTTCTGGGACGCCTGCTGGTTGCGAATGCGTTCGACCTCGATCAACCGCCGCAGCTCGCCCAGCGCGTCGCGATCTCCGCCCCGTGCCTCGATTTCGACTTGTTCGGTGGGGTCTTCCGCGGCCGCAGGCTCGGGTCGAGCGGCTGCAACCTCGAGCGTCTTCTTCAGCATGACGAACGTGCCGATCAACATACCGCCAAGCAACGCCAGTGCGGGCAACCAGAGCGGCACCGAGCGAGGACCAATCGAGACGGGCCGGATGGACAGAGCGCGCAGCGACGCGAGTGGGTTGAGCAGCACCCGACGCGGCACGCCAGGCAAAAACTCCACCAAATCGGCGCCCGACGTACGAAAGCCCGAGCCGGTTCGATCCAGTCGCGTGCCAGCGCTCGTGCGCGCGAGCGGCATGAAATAGCTGAGCTTGTCGGCGACGAGCACGAGTTCTTCAGCGAGCAGATCGGCAGTTTGGGGGCGTCTTTCGGTCTCTTTCTCCAGCAGGCGCGCGACCAATTGTCGAATTTCGAGCGGCAGATCGTCACTCAGTGCGGGAGGCGCATCGGCCATCTGTGCCGTGAGCACCGCCATCAGATCGTCGCCAGCAAAGGCCGTGTGCCCCACCAGCATTTCGTAGAAGATCATGCCGAGCGAGTACAAGTCCGAGCGAGCATCGACGACGGCTCCACGCGCTTGCTCGGGCGACATGTATTCCGGCGTGCCGAACACCATGCCGACACGCGTCAGGCCTTCTTCGCCCTCGCGCACGTGACCGCTGTGCAGCTTGGCAATGCCGAAATCCAACACCTTGACGAAGTCTTCTTCGTCCGAGGTCGCGACCAACATGACGTTCTCGGGCTTCAGATCGCGATGCACGATGCCGGCTTCGTGAGCCGCCACCAGAGCGGCGGTGATCTGCGCCACGATGCGGAAGGCGCGATCGGGCTTGAGGGTCTTTTCGCGATCGAGCAGCTGAGCCAAGCTCTCGCCTTCGACGTATTCGAGCGCCAGGTAGAAGACGCCTGAAGACAGCTGACCGAAATCCGTGGCCGTGACGACGCTGGGGTGCGCAATGCGCCCGGCGGCAACGGCCTCGCGCTCGAATCGCGCGACGACCTCCGGGTTGACCGACATCGCGCCATGCAAGATCTTGAGCGCCACGCGCTTTTGCATGTGAATGTGCTCGGCCTCGTAGACGGCGCCCATGCCACCGCTGCCAATCAGGCGATGAACCAGGTAGCGATCGGCGACGACGCTGCCCTCGAAGCTGTCCCCGGCGGGCGGTCCCGGCAACGCCATCCTCGAAGCGCCATCGCCGATCTGGGTATCGTGCCGGTCGTCGTCAGTCACGCCTGCCTCCATTGCCGAGCAAGCGAGGCCCGCCCGAACTGGCGCCCTGAGACAAGCCGCGGTGCAAGACCAGCGCGCGCCCCGCTTCGCAGCCGGCGGAAAACGCGTCCTTTTGGACCTTCGCGGAAGAGCCGACCGAACGAACGTAGGGATGCCTGGCGCGTGCGTACCGCTTCAGTTCGGGGTCGCCCAGCCATACCAGCCCATTCTTTTGCGCCTCCCGCCCCTCGGCCGCCAGTTTATCTCGAAAGCCGCTCATCACACCGAAAAGATAGCTCTGTCGTGGTTTGTCGCCACGAATTTCCCCGGCTCGTTTGTGTGCGCGCCAAAGCGAGTCCGCCGCATGCTCCAGGAAGTCGTGGACATAAACGGCCATCTCCAGGTTTTCTGTAGTACCCATGATCTCGAGCACGCTGCCGCGTTTGCCTTCCCGCGGCCGGTAGACGGGCACGATGATCACGTCGACGAAGAAGTACTCGTTCAAAATGCCACCCAGAACGCGCTGCCAAGCGGCTCGCCTGCCGGTTGGGGTTCCGACGTGCCGAAAAGAATAGGCCCGTGCGCTCGAGCGCACGGCCTCGTCCAAATTGTATTTGAGCATCAGACGTCGAGCGGCAGCCATGGCCGCTTCGGCCTCGTGACGGTTGTCGCTCTGAGCCAACGACAGCAATCCGGCGATGCGCGCGAGCAGGGCGACCTCGCTCGACTCGGCCGCATCGGACTTGGATGGCGCCCCGCTCGCACGTCCGTCGATGCCGCGCTCTGCGCAGACTTTGCGAAACAGGGATCCGTGGGGACCTTCGTCGCCACCACCCAAGACTTCGTCCACGTACTGGTGGGCCATCTCGTGCTTGAGTACCTCGACGAGCTCGCCCCACGAGCCTTCCAGCAGCCCCTCGGACAGCCGCAAACAGCGCTGGTCGTGAACCCAAGCGCCCAGCTCCCGGTTGCTGTCGGCCCACTCGAGCAAAGGCATGCGGAGCCTGCCTTGAAACAAGCTCTGGTTCGTCTCGCGATAGGCTGCCTCGACCTGCTTCAGGGTCAGACGGAGCACCTCCGCCCCCAGCCGAGCACTTTCCGAGCCGGAACCCATGCCCATTGCCTAGCCCGCGACGGCAGGTGAGGGAACCCCCCCGTCCAGGCTAGAGTAGGCGCGATGCAAGACCGTGACGATGCGCTTCATTACCACAGCAAGGGTCGGCCTGGAAAAATCGAGGTGATGTGGACCAAGCCGGTCGCATCCCAGCTCGATCTGTCACTCGCCTACTCGCCTGGCGTGGCCGAGCCTTGCCGCGAGATCTTTCGCGACCCCGACCTGGTCGACGTGTACACGGCGCGACGCAACCTGGTTGCCGTCGTCACCAATGGGACCGCCGTTCTGGGCTTGGGCGACATCGGCCCGCGCGCCGCCAAGCCGGTGATGGAGGGCAAAGCGGTGCTGTTCAAGAGGTTTGCGGACATCGACGTCTTCGACCTCGAACTCGACGCCAAGGATCCCGATCTGTTCATTCAGGTCGTACGCACGCTCGAGCCGACCTTCGGCGGCATCAACCTCGAGGACATCAAGGCGCCGGAGTGCTTCGTGATCGAGCGCGCGCTGCGCGAAAAGATGAACATCCCCGTCTTTCACGACGACCAACATGGCACGGCCATCATCTCGGCCGCTGCCCTGCGTAACGCTTGCCTATTGCAAGAAAAGTCCGTCGAAGAGGTCCGCGTGACCTGTATCGGAGCCGGCGCGGCAGCGACGTCGTGCATGCGCATGTGGACCCGCCTTGGCGTCCCACACGCCAACATCACCATGGTCGACAACATCGGCGTGTTGCACGTCGGTCGGCCCGATATCGACGAATTTCGTGCGGAATTCGCCCGACCCGAGAGCGACCTGCGGCGCACGATGAGCGAGGCGATCGTCGATGCCGACGTTTTGATCGGACTCTCCGCCGGCGGCATCGTGAGCGCAGAGATGGTCAAGACCATGGCTCCCAAGCCCATCATCTTCGCGTTGGCCAATCCCGACCCGGAAATCGACTACGCGACGGCGCAGCGCGCTCGGCCCGATGCCATCGTAGCCACGGGGCGGAGCGATTTTCCGAACCAGGTGAACAACGTGCTCGGCTTCCCCTACATCTTCCGGGGCGCGCTGGACGTTCGTGCCAGCGAGATCAGCGAGGAGATGAAGGTCGCCGCTGCCGAAGCCATCGCCCTCTTGGCTCGACAGGACGTGCCCGACGACGTGCTTCGCGCCTACAACAAGAAGAATCTGGCTTTCGGCCGCGACTACATAATCCCCAAGCCCTTCGACAGCCGCGTGTTGTTCTGGGTCGCGCCCGCCGTGGCGCAGGCGGCCATGACTTCGGGCGTCGCCCGCGAAAGCATCGACATCGAGGCCTACCGCGATTCTCTCTATCGCAAACTTTCGCCAGCGAGACGCGTGCTTTGGCACATCACCTCCGCGGCCAAGAGCCAACCCAAGCGCATCGTGTTTCCCGAAGGTGATCACGACAACATCATCCGGGCCGCCCGCCGCGTTCACGACGCGGGCATCGCCTTCCCCGTTTTGCTCGGTACGCCCGAGACAATCATGGCGCGAGCAGCCACCGCTGGTGTTTCGCTCGAGGGCATCGTGCTCGTCAATCCGCGCACCAGCCCCGAAATCGACGCCTACGCCGAAGCCTATTTCCGAATGCGGAGTCGCAAGGGCGTGACCGAATCGAGTGCCCACCGGGAGCTCCGCCAATCTCGCACGACCTTCGCCATGATGATGTTGCATTCGGGAGACGCCGACGGCGTCGTGGCCGGAGCACGTCAGGACTATCCAGCTACCATTCGTCCGGCGTTACGCATCATCGGCGTGCGCCACGACGTGAAGAACGCCTGCGGCATGTACATGGTCGTCACCAAGCAAAACGTGCACTTTTTGGCTGACACGACCATCAACATCGAGCCCGACGCCGAGGCATTGGCCGAGATTGCGTTGCTCGCCGCCGAGCGCGTGAAGGAGCTCGGCATCGAGCCGCGTGTCGCCATGCTGTCGTTCTCGAACTTCGGAGACGCGCCGCATCCCGCCTCCAAGAAAGTGGCAGAGGCCACTCGACTGGTGAAAGCTCGACGCCCTGAACTGATGGTCGATGGCGAGATGCAAGCCAACGTCGCGCTCGATCCCGAGGACCGGAAGCTCTACCCGTTCAGCACGCTCAAGGGTGCGGCCAACGTCTTGGTCTTCCCCAATCTCGACGCTGGCAATGCGGCCTACAAGCTGTTGTCCGTGGCAGGTGGAGCCGACATCATCGGTCCGATGCTGCTGGGCATGCGCAAGCCCGTGAGCGTCTTGCAACAAAACGCCTCGGTCGACGCCATCGTCCACATGACGGCCATCACCGTCAGTCAGGCCAGCCCGGAGTTGCAGGAAGGCACCGTGCCGCCGCCCAGCCTGGGCGACCGCGCGTCCGAAGCGGCACTCGCGAGTAGCTGAAAATCGCAGGAACAGGCTTCAAAAAGCCAGAGCGAAGGTCACTTCTGGGTAGACCTGCGTGGCATTCTCGAACAGGTTGTTGTTGATCAGCTGTTCGACGACCAAGCCGCCGCCGATGTAGGCGTGCGAGTTGACCATGAAGTAGATGCCTGCGCGCCCGCCGAGCGAGTCGGAGTCGAAGCCGGGTCGATCGACGAAGTAGTGCCGGTAGAAGGTGCCGACGTAAGGCTTCACGTCGGGCAGCATGTGAAAGACGTAGCGCACACCAGGTGTAACGGTGGCGATGAACGGTGAGCCGCCCACCCAGAAATTCGCGTCGGCATGGACCTCGAGCCCGTCGAGGACGTAGTAGCCGAGCCCTCCGCCCAGCACGAGCCAATCGGTCGTGTCGCCCTGCGCCCATCCGACCACCAAGCCGACGCGTACGCTGTTACGATCGAAAGGTGTGGAAGGCTTGGCACGAGCCTGCTCGTCGCTGGCGAGGGCGAGCGCGGCTTCGGGTTCGAGCGAGACGGGCGAGCTCGCCTCCGCCGCAGCTTCGGTTTCGGTAGCGACGATCGGAGGCGGAAGGGCCGCCTCGGGACTGTCGCTCAGCGCGGGCTCTGCCGGGGGCGGAGACGCGGCCGCAGCCTCGAGCGTCTCCGGCGAGGGCGGAGCTTCGTTGCGTTTCGCAGGCGAAGTGGAGTCGACCGGCGCCGCAGGCTGGGTGACTGCATCGGGAGGAGGGACCGGAGCGGGCTCCGCCCCGTACGCGGGGGCCACGACGAGCAGCGGGGCCGCTGCGACCAGCTTTGCCACGACCGGTGCTACCGAGGCCCAAATCGTCGAAAAGAGACGCATCGACAGCAGTCTAGGCGGGCCCAGCCCGCGCCGCGAGCCCGGCGAACGCGCGAAAAGGCGCGCCATCGGGGCTGCTCTCTTGCTGTCGAGAGGCTCGGTGGCATGCTCCGCCGGCTATGATTGACAAGGGCGATTTCGCTGCGCTGTTCGAGGTCTCACTTTCGAGCGGAGGAGGGCGCCAAACCGCACCTCGTCTGGTCGCGGGACAACAGGTGGAAGGCACCGTGATCGAGATCAGCGGTGGCCTGGTGATCGTCGACGTGGGTGGCAAGGGCGACGGCAAGATCGACATCCTGGAATTCGAGGATCGCGGCGTGCAGGTCGGCGACAAGCTGCGCGCGACCGTCAAGATCCCTCATGCCAGCGGACCCGAGCTGACTATGGCACTCGGTCGTGGCGGCAGCGCCATCACCTCGCAGACCTTGCAATACGCGCTCGAGGGCAAGACGCCGGTAAGTGGCACGGTCTCGGCTGCCGTCAAGGGCGGCTTGACCGTCGATCTGGCCGGGACGCGCGCCTTCTGCCCCATCTCGCAGATCGACGTCGGCTACGTGACCGATGCCGAGGTCTACGTCGGGCAGACGCTGGAGTTTCGCGTGATCGAGATCAAAGAAGGCGGTCGCAACGTGATCGTCTCCAGGAAATCGCTGCTCGAGGAGCAGCGCAAGGCGCAGGCCGAGGAGTTGGTCGGAACGATCAACGCCGGCAATACCGTAACCGGCACCGTCAAGAGCACGATTCGCCACGGCGCGGTCGTCGATCTGGGTGGTCTCGACGGTTTCATTCACATCTCCGAGCTGTCGCGCAGCCGCGTGGAAAGGCCCGAAGACGTCGTGAGCGTCGGCGAGCAGGTCACGTGCAAGGTGCTCGGCGTCGAGAAGACCGAGCGTGGTCTGAACATTCGGCTCTCACTCAAGGCCCTGAGCGCCGCGCCTGTTTCGAACAAGCCCAGCGTCGAAGTCGAGGAGATCCTGTCTGGCACCGTGGCGCGCCACGTGCCAAACGGCATCATCGTCGCGACCGACAAGGGCGAGGGCCTGGTGCCGACGCGGGAGCTCGAGCTAGCGCCCGGCGCCGACTTCAAGCGTTCCTACCCCGTCGGTTTCGAGCTGCGCGTCGTCGTTGTCAGCCGCGACGGCGGCAGCGGCAAGTTGCGTTTCAGCGTCGGTCGCGTGGCTCAGGTCGAGGAACGGCAGAACTTCAAGGCGTTTCACCGGGAGCCGGAGGCGGCGAGCACAAGCGGAATGGGGAGCCTGGGCGCGCTTCTGGCCGAAAAGTGGGGCCACTTGAGGCCACCCGCAGGTGGCAGGCCACCGGCTCCCTCGACCAGCAAGCCGGCAGTCGCAGAGCCCGCGATCGCGGCTCCCGCTGAGAGCCCTGTCACTCGACGCGCCGATGGCGCTGGCGTCCGTCGGGGGCGTTCGTGAGCACCGCAACCTTGGCCGCACGCCACTGCGTGGCTTGCGATGGCAGCGTCCCTGCGCTCACGCCCGGCGAACGCTCGCTTCTGCTTTCGGAGCTCGACGGCTGGAGCGTCGTCGAAGGCCACCATCTCTCCAAAGATTTCACTTTCCCCGACTTCGTTGCGGCTTTGGCCTTTGCCAACCTCATTGGCGCCATCGCCGAAGAAGAAGCGCATCACCCCCAGATCACCATTGCCTGGGGGCTGCTTCGCGTAGAAGTCTGGACGTTGGCCATCAACGGTCTGACGGACAGCGACTTCATTCTCGCCGCCAAGTGCGACGAAGCCCGCTTCGCCTGAACCCGCGCTGCTCCAGGGCGACCCAGGTCGCCGCGCGAGCCGCGCTACTCCAGCGCGACTCAGGTCGCCGCGCGAGCCGCGCTCTTCTTCATCCGCGCTTCCATCTCCGGAAAGACGTGGCGCTCGAGCGCCGGCGCGTGGATCTCGAGGAACCACTTGCGCCAGTCGATCGTCTCGGGGTGCCACGGAAAGAGCGCCTGCTCTTCCGGGCCGAGCCGTGCAAAGGCGCGGCGCACGGCGTCGGCCTCGAAAACGTAGTGGTACTCGGCCACGAACGGCAGGAACGTGTCCATGACCCGCGCCAGACGTTGCTGTCCGGCGGCAAAGCCGTCCAAGCCCCGCGTCACCGGCGCTACCATCTCGCCCAGCGGTCCCTTGGCGACACGACGAATGAACCCGCTGACACGCTCCGCGCCCCGCGCCAGGGCGCGAGGACCGTACGACTCGTATTCCTGTTTGTTGACGAGGATGCTCTCGAAACGGCGTTGAATGGCCGAAACCAGCGGGCCGCCTTTGCCCGTGCGCGCGTAGAGCGCGCGTTTGTGCAGGCCCGAAAGCTCGAAGAACCGCGCCATGGTGCACGGATTCAGATCGCTGGCCGCGGCCTGGTAGACGGGCGCGTTGGTGCCTTGCAGCAGTTCGCCGAGCGCCAGAGTCAGCGCGGCGCACACCAGATCGCAAGGAATGAGATCGAGGTTGTTGGAAGAGCCGGGCACCTGCAGGCCACCTTGACGAATCAGGAAGATGAAGGGTGAGGTGGTGTTGATGCCCTCGTTCCAACCTGGGAACGGAAAAGCCAGCGTGGACTCGACGATGGCCGGTCGAACGATGGTGAAAGGCAGCCCGCTCCGCGCCACGATCTGCTCACCAATGCTCTTGGTGTACGTGTACGTGTTGGGCCAGCCCCAGTGCCGGGCGCGCTCCATGCCCAACGTCGACAACTGACGACGCAGGTATTTCTTGGCTTCTTCGGGCGTGCGATCGCGCCAAGCCGGATCCTCGACGCGCTTCTTGGTCAGCTCAATCAGCGCCTGACATTCGGCGATTTCGCGCTCCGGGTCCCAGGTCGACGGGCTGAGCTGACCGACGTAAGGAAATGGGATTTCGCGTGGATCTCGTTCGGCAATGCGACCGGTGCGACTACCCGCCGTGAAGCAGGTGCTCGTGTGCAGGATTGCGGCGCCGCCCAAATCGCGTGCGAGCTGGACCAGGTTCTGGCAGCCGACCGAATTGACGCACAGAGCTTCGTCGAGCGGCGGATCGAAGTCGACGATGCCAGCCACGTTGACGATTGCGGCTAAGCGACCTGTGAGGCGGGCACGCAGGTCGGCGTCGAGGCCGCAAAACGGCAAAGAGATATCGCCGGCGATGGGCGTGATCTTGGAGCGCACGAACGACTCGAACTCCGTGCCGAGCTTGGCGCGCAATGGCTCGAAGACCTCCGTCGCCAGGACCTTTTCGACGAAACGGCGCTCGACACTCAGTCCGGCTTTCGGCCGAACGACCAGATGGATGTGGCCGAGCTTCGGCAGGTGGCTGAGCACCAGTGAAAGCCAGACCTTGCCCAGAAAGCCCGTGCCGCCCACGACGACCAGTTGCTTGCCTTCGAGTTCGCGACTCAGGCTGAGTGAACCGGGCGTGGGGTTGTCCGACATGTGGCGCAGGCTCTACATCGAAGCGGCTTGTTGGAAAAGCTGACTGGCCCGGCGCCGGGGCCGGGCGCTGAGCGCTGAGCGCGAGTAGGCTCAGGTCGCACCCTGGAGCCCATTGGGCTGGTTTACGTCGAAAATGGCCTACCCTGAAGGCCGCCAGACCCCTGCCATGGCGCCAGCGATCGACTACGGTTGCAACTGAGTCTTTCGCCGATGCCGAACCCCGATCCTTCGCTCGCTCCAGGCGCGGCCCATGCCGCTCCGCCTGCTCCCGCTCCGCAAACACAGCCCGCACCGCTGCCCGAGTACGTGCCCGACGACGAACTGCTCGGCCGCAGTGTGAACGATACCTATCTGATCGAGGCCGTGCTCGGCGAAGGCGGCATGGGCCGCGTCTACCGCGCGCGCCACACGCGCATCCCCCAGAAGCGCTACGCTCTCAAGGTTCTCCACCTCGAATTCGCGCGCGACCCCGAACAGCTGGCGCGTTTTCAGCGCGAAGCCGAGGCAGCCGCCTGCGTTTCCCACCCCAACGTCGTCGGCGTCTACGACGTCGGTCGCACAGCCGACGGTTACTCGTACATCGCCTGCGAGCTGCTTTCCGGCATCGACCTCGATGGTCAATTGGAACGCCTCGGCAAGATGGACGTGCCGGCCGCGGTGCGCATTGCCGTTCAGGTCTGCGACGCGTTGGACGCTGCCCACGCGCAAAACGTGGTCCACCGCGACTTGAAGCCGCAGAACGTGTTCTTGCTTGCGGATGCGAGCGGCAAGGTGCCGGCCGATCCGATGGTCAAGGTCGTGGACTTCGGGTTGTCACGCTTCCTCGATCACACGGACGCCCAGATCACCAAGGCTGGTGTCGTGATGGGCACCCCTGCCTTCATGGCGCCCGAGCAGGCCAAGGGCCAGCGCGGCGATCATCGTGTCGACATCTACGGCATCGGCGCGATCCTCTACGCTTCGCTGACCGGCCGCCCACCCTTCGAAGAGGAAACGCTGCACGCCACTCTGCTGGCCGTGATCGTCAACGAAGCCGTGCGCCCCCGCTCGTTGAACCCGGACATCCCCGAGACGCTGGAGCTGATCATCCAGCGCGCCATGGCCAAAAATCCGGACGAGCGGTACGCCAGCGCGCTCGAGCTGCGCAATGCACTCGAAGGTTTCTTGGCGTCGACCGAGGAACACCCCGAACCGCGCCTGGGCAGCCCCAGCGCGCGCAAGCCCACCGGACGCAGCTCGCGCATCTTTCTGGGCGAAGAAACCTTCGATCTGGCGACGAGTCGCCCGCGCCTGCTGTTCTTTTCAGCTATCGGCGTCGCCATCTGCATCGCCTTTGCCGGCAGCGCCATCAGTGGGCTCGAGCTGTTTACGGGGCCGCTCGGCTTCACCCGCACTGAGCTCGGTCTCTTGCTCTTGGCCATCACCGGCACGCTGCTGATGCCGGCCGCCCTAGGTATTTTGCACTTCAAGAAGAAGGTCTGGACGAACAGCGCCAAAGTCCTGAGCCTGCTGACGCTCATTCGCGGGCCGCTCTTCGCCGCCTTGGTTGCCTACGGCGTGGCCGCGATTTTCATCCGCTTCGCCGACGATTTCGTGGGACGGTTTGGCTTTGACGATCTGCTGGTGCGCGACCCTGGCATCGGCTTTCCCGGCTTCACTTGGCTCTTGCCGCTCATCGCCGCGGTCGCCGCGGGCCTGAGCCTGGCCCGCAAGAAATGGAGCGAAGGCGACGTCACGCCGATCCGTCGCCACCTGCTCGGCGCGCCGCTGCTCGTCTTCACCATTCTGCTCGGCTTCGGCATCGTGTTGCTCGGCTTCCACTGGCGCAGGTCCGTGCTCGCGGAGCCAGCAGCCCAGAACGCCACGCAGGCGCCAACGCCCCCGACGAGCGCGTCTTCGGCCGCCGCTGCTGCCCCACCTGCCAGCGCGCCGGAGCCGAAGATCGAGCCCGTTCTCCTCGCCAGCGACGACGAGCTGTCGGCAGCCATTCCGGCTGGTGTCGATGGGCTCCTGCCGCTCGCCGAGAAATACCCCAAGGACCCGCACGTGCTCGAGCCGCTCGTACTGGCCTTTGCCAGCCGCGCGACCGGCTTTGCCGACGCCATGGCCATGGCCAAGGCGCTCCTGACCGTGGCTCCGGAAAAGTCTTCGAGCGAGGCGCTCGGCCTGTTGGTGAAGCGCTCGGCCCAGACCCCTGGAGCAGCCTCGGCGCTGGCCTTCGAAATCATGTCCGACAAGCTGGGCAGCCACGGCCCCGACTTGCTCTACGAGCTGAGTCAGCAAGATCCAAAGGGGAAAGAAGCTGCGATCAAGGCGCGCGACCAGGCCCTTTCGCTGCTGGAGAAGGACAGCGTGCGGGCCCACTTTTCACCTGCGCTCCGCATTGCGATGGATCTCGACAAGGCGCCCACGTGCCAAGCGCGGCTGCCGCTCTTGAGCCGCGCTTCGAGTCTCGGCGACGAACGCAGCCTGGCGATCCTCAATCCCCTGGCCGCCGGCAGCAAGCGCGGCTGCGGGAAATGGAAGAACCAGCCCTGCCCCGCGACCTGCAAGGCCGAAGCGCCCGCCTACCAGGACGCCGTGCGCGCCATCTCGGCACGCCGGGGCGGCACCCAGCTGTGAGCGCCTGAGTTCAGCGCTCGCGGACCAGATCGAGCACGGGCCAATCGTACGAGCGTGCCAGTAGCCGCAAACGACCGTCCGGATTCACGACGGTCGGGTGACCGACGACGCTCAGCATCGGCACGTCCGAGTAGCTATCGGAATAGGCGTAGCAGTCGTCGAGATCGAAGCCTGCCTGGCGCGCGTGATCTCGAATCAACCGCGCCTTGGTGGGGCCCGCCACGATCGGAGAAAGCAGCTTGCCCGTTGCGAGGTGACCGATCATCTCCAGGCGATTGGCGATGACATGGTCCGCCCCGACGTGAGCCGCGAGATGTCGCAGGATGCTGTCGAGCTCACCCGAGACGAGTACGACCTGACGTCCTTCGCGCTTGGCCTGTTCGATCAGCTCCATCGCGAACGGGTAGAGCGCGGGGCGGACCACCTTGTTGTGGACTTCCTCACCCAGGACCTCGAGGCGGTCCTCGCTCACGCCTTCGTAGGCCGAGTAGAGCAGTTCGTTGAAGCGCCGCCGATCGCGGAGTTCGGCCCAGGCCATCGCAGGACCGCGCAGTACCGCTCGGGTCAGCTTGCGAACGGTCTGCAGCGGCGTCGACTGGTTCAGCAGGTAGAACAACGTCGGATGGATGAGGTTCGTCCGGACCAGCGTTCCATCCACGTCGAAGTAACTTGCAGCCACGGTTCGCCTTTGAGATCGACCCGGCGAGGAGCTTGGTGCCCGGGGGCCGTGATTCTACGGGGATCGGCGCGTTTGGCCACCTGAGGGAAGCTTGCGCTGTTGCGCCTTCCCGCGGGCTCGGGAGCCGGCTTTTCACGGCCTTTCGGGCCGGGGCCGTGACTCGGGACAACGCTTCTTCTATGTGGCCGACCGCCATGCAGATCACCAAAGACGCCGTCGCCTCCATCGAATACACGCTGACCGACGAGAGCGGAAAGGTGCTCGATACGAGCACCGGTCGCGGGCCGCTGCTCTATCTGCATGGTCACGACAACATCGTGCCTGGGCTCGAGAAGGCACTCGAGGGCAAGAGCGTCGGCGACAAGCTCGAGGTCGTCGTGCCACCCGAACGAGGCTACGGCGTCTACGACGACACGCGCACCTTCGAGGTGCCGCGCAGCGAACTGCCCGCCAACATTCAGCCGCAGAAGGGCATGGAACTCAGCATGCGCGGACCGAACGGCCAGTCCGTCCCGGTCACCATCGTCAAGGTGAAGATCAGCACCGTCGTCATGGACGGCAACCACCCGCTGGCCGGCAAGAGCCTGCATTTTGCCGTCGAAGTCACCGAAGTCCGCAAGGCCAAGAAGGAAGAGCTGACGCACGGCCATGCTCATGCGGCCGGCGGCCACGGCCACTGAGCGGCGGGCTCTGGCGCCGAGCAGCCTTGGGCGACGATCTGTCCCGCCCACCGACCGCGCCGGACGCTCTAATTCGGCCAGGCCAAGCGTAAGCGGCCGTCCGTGTAGACGCGCTTGGACTCGGCCAAGCCCGTCGACTCCTGCTCGATGCGACGATGGACCCGCTCGGGGGGCATGACCTGCGCGTCGCGGCCCAGGTCGAAGCGCTGCTTGCGAACGAGCGCCACATAGGCCCGGTCGAGATCGAGCGCGCGCGCTGGGCTGGGCAAGACCAACCAGGAAAAGTCCTGGTCGCCGCCAGGAGCTGCGCGCGCCACGAGCTCGCGGCGCGGCGACCCTTCGACGAAAAAGCGCTCGATAATCTCGTCGTTGGCGCGGAACTCGTCACCGCCGCCCACGCGCTCCAGGTACGTCTCGAACTCGCCCTTTTCATGGCCGAGCTGCGGCACGTCCGGAATGCCTCGCAAATCCTGGTAGGCCCAACCCTCTGCACCGGGCAGCTTGCGCACAAACGAGAAGGTCTGATCGACGGTCACGCCCAAGTTACTGTGGCAGCCCATGCAGGCCACCTGTTCCTGATGCGTCTGCAGGCGGAGCCGACCCTCGGCATCTTCGATGAAGCCTTGCAGCGTCCAACCATATCGATTGCGCAAGCCGGTCTCCGCTGCGCCGGGGTAAAGCGGCAGCTGACCTTCGTCTTTCTCGTCGAGCTCGCGGGCATAGACCCCAAGGAGCCGCGACTCTTCGAGATCCTGGATCTTCCTCATGTAGCGCAGCTCCTTCATGCGCTGCGCCATGAAGGTGGGAGCGTCGGGGTCGAGGTAGCGCACGGAGTGCAAGAACTCGGTTTCCTCGGGAAAGAGGTTGCGGCGCAGTCGCACTTCCTGGGCGTCGCCCAGGAAATGGTCGGGGATGCCGACCACTTCGGTCGCAGCTGCGTCCAGGCGGCCATTCCGATCGAGATCGTACTTGACCACTCGCTCATCGATGGGCTCGACCCGGCGACGCACATGGGCGTTGTCGATCTTTGGATCGCCAGCGAGCGAGGCCTCCAACAAGGCCAGGTTGGCCTTGTACACCTCGAGCGAAGGCTGGCCGCCCAGGCTGCGGAAGCGAGGCGCCAGGCGTACGAGCACGTCGTCCGTACTACCGTTGGTGGGCCAGAAAACACCGGGAAATGGCTTGTAGCGCAGCGCGCGCCAGCCGCTCCCGTCGCGGGCGAAGCCTAGCGCATCGAAGCCGAGCGCGAAGTCGAGGTCGGGCACGTAGCCGCCGTAGTCCTTGCGCCGCTGCAACTGCTTGCGCAGCGGTGAGTAGTTGTCCGCCCGTACGTACGCCAGGGTCCAGGCGTCGCTCAGCTTGCCCGTCGTTTCCGCGTGATCGTCGAACAGGTTGCTCCAGTGATTCTCCTTTCCTTCGCTGGAGAACGAGTATTCGCCCTGCAGCTCGTAGTCGGACATCATGTTCGGAAAATGAATCTCCGTGTGGCAAACCCAGCAAGGGTTCGAGGTGCCCTCGGTCTTCGTGTAGCACTGCGACGGTATCCCGGCCTCGCGGTGAGTCACGCGCTCGCCGTACTGCCTAGAGAATGCCAGCGGATCGTAGTCTGCTGCCAGGATCCTTGACTGCTCGGCCGCCGCTTGGCGACGTTCGAGCCATTCGCCCCCGACGAACATACAGGTGGCCAGCCCAAGGATACTCAGGCCCGTGAGAATGGCTTTCTTCAGCTTGGTCTTCATGAAAACTCTCCAGCCAACAAAACGGGCTGTGGGATGAGGCACATGCCCCATCCCACGGCCGAATTCGCCGGCAGTATTCTGCCGACTCACCCACCACTCAGAGCCGCGGTGTCACAGCGACCAAGCTCGACAGCGGGCCGTACTTCGAGTTGTTCGGCCAGGCGCTGTACACACTCTCGCCAGGGTGCTGAACGTTGAAGAACAGCGTCTTGCCGTCGGCTGTGAAGGCGGGACCCGTTGCCTCGGCGTCGCTCGGCGTCGAAACGACGCGGTAGGCCTTCTTCTCCTGGCGATCGAGGTAGTAGATGGCGTCAGCCTTGTTGTTGACTCCGTAGTTACCGTCAGTACCGAACCAAACCTCACCGGCTGGGTCGATGACGATGTTGTCAGGGCACGAGGCGACGTAGGGATCCGTTACAGCAAGTGCCTGCGACCGACCGTTCCAGGCCGACCAGAAGGTGAACGTCAAGGAAGTGCCGGGAGCTGCCGGAGTTGCCTCTTTCATCACGAAGACGGCGCCGAGAGGGTCCGCTCGCAGATCGCCAGCCACCGGGGTGCCGATCACCAGACCTGCGTTGGTCAAGGCGCGGCGACGATTGTGGTTGGTAAAGGCGACGTAGATCGAACTGTCGAAGGGATTGTACTCGAGATCCTCGGGACGGTTCAGCTCCATGATGCCCAGCTTGTTGCACGCGGTGAAGAGCACGCTCTTCATCTGCGCCTCACTGACGAAGGCGCCCATGCCGTTCCAGGTGTTGCTCTGCAGGGCAGCGCCCACCTTGGTGCCAGCCGTGATGGCGGCTGCGTTGGGGGCGTCCTGCGTAGCGTTGGAGAGCGACAGTTCGATCCACTGACCATTGCCGGGGGCCGCTTGGGTCGGCGTGTCACCGCTGCCGATGGTCAGGCCGTTGCCGTCGTTCTTCAGGTCCTTGAAGTGCGCGGCGTACAGCTTGCCCGTCGCCAGCAGGTTACGGGTTTGGGCCTTGGTCATGCCCGTGGTCCAGTTCGCGCTGGTCACGAACTTGAAGATGCGGCCACCGCGACGATCGTCACCGCCGTAAATCACGATGGGCTGATTGTTGACGAGCGCCCAGTCCTCACCGGTGACGAAGGTCGCGTTCTCCCATCGCGAGCGGCCCATTGCGCCCAGCTTCTGGTGGCCAAGGCCGGTGGTGCTGCTGTAGGCCGCGGAGGGATCGGCAGTCGGGTCGAACTCCACGATGTAGCCGTAGTGGTCCTTGGGGTAGTTCTTGGTCGTGTCCACGTTGCGTCCCCATTCCCCGCTCGCCTCCGATGCATAGTTGAGCACGATGTTGCCGCCGCTGGCCGCCGTGGCAGCTCCCACAGTCGCCGTGAACGCTCCCTGAGAAGAGAAGAAGGGCTCGAGCTCGCCGTAGTAGTCCTGCACGTTCTCTTCACCGCTCATCACCGTGCCCCAGGGGGTGTGGGTGCCCGAGCAGTTGTTCTGCGTGCCAACGACCACCTGAGTGGGATCGGTAGCATTGGTGCTGAGGGTCGTGCCAACGACCTTGATGAGCGTAGCCGACGTGCCGTCGAAGCGTTTGGCGCCAGCCGACCGGTCAACCGTCCAATCGCCCGAACCTGGGTCTTGCACAACATGGAACCAGCTGCCGCCCACCTGGCGCTTGGCTTGCTCGATGAAAGTCGTGAGCGTCGCGTCGGCACCCGCCCAGTAGCCCGCCGTGTCTACGGCGCCCGCAGCGATGATGCCGCGATCCACCAGGAATTGTGAGAAGCCGAGTTGCTGGCTGTTGGGGGCGGTGCCCGCTGCGGCCGCGCTGGGTGTGGTCCCAGAGATGTACTCGTGGTTCGACCAGATCCAACCAGCCGCGCTGGAACCTTCGTACAGGTTTCCGAGCACGCCGCCCTGGGGATCGCCGAAGAAGGCGACGAAGTCGCCGTTGGCGCCAAAGCGCGGCGTTCCCGTGTTGTTGGTGAAGTTGAGCGGATCCATCCAGCTCACCACCACGTTCGACTTCAAGCCGCGCGCCGTCTCTACCGAGTCCGTCACGCGCTGCGGTAGCGGCAGATAGTCGCCGGGTTCCTCGGTGCCGGCCTTGATAGCGGCCACGCGCGCCATCGCCCAGCTGCTGAAGGTGCCCTCGACGACGTCGGCGCTCAGGCCGTCTTTACCAGGCTCACCGGGGGCGCCGGGCTCGGCGTTGGCACCGGGCTCGCCGTTGGCACCGGGCTCGCCGTTCTCACCAAGTGCACCAGGCTCACCGTTCTCGCCGTTGGTCCCGTCCTTACCGGGCTCGCCGGCGCCACCCTGACCGTCCTGATCGCCGTCGCTACTACAACCAGTCAGCGCGAACGCCAACGAGAGGGTCGCCAGGGCCGTTGCTGAATATTTGAAAGTACTTTTCATGAGAGGTCTCTTCGCTGAGCCGGGTCGTCCGGCGATGCTTTGCGATGTCGACCCTAGCGGGTCCATTGCGACGGTTTCGTGCAGAGCTGGTAACTTGCGCGAGGGATTGCGATGCTCGCCCGAGCCACAAAGGACTGTGGGTTTTGACGTCTAGGGGCTACTCGGCACCACCTGGACGGCGCCACGCATCGTCGCGTGAATGCCACATTCGTAACCGAATGTTCCCGGGTCCGGGAACGTCACGGTGTACGTCGTGGCCATTCCGGAACTGGGTCCCTGGATGGGGTTGGGTTGCGTTCCGCCGCTCTCGCCAAGCGGATGAGTGACGAACCCACCTACGAAGGTCACCGATTGACCCTGGCGGACCCGCAAGCAGCGCTCTTCCGCCGTGCCAATCGTGAAATCCCACGTCACCTGCCGGGCCGCCGGGTCCGCCGTGCGATCCGTGAAGGAAGAGCAGTTGCTCACCAAGACAGGGTCCCCTTCCGTGCCGCCGCTGGCAGTACTTCCGCCGGTCGCGAGGGGTGCGCCGCCGCTCGAGGTACTTCCGCCGGTCGCGAGGGGTGCGCCGCCGCCGGCCGTTTCACCGCCCATGTGAGAGTGTGACCCGCCTGACCCACCCAGGGGCACGCTCCCCCCCGACCCCAGCGTGCCGCCCGAAGCCGAGATGCCCCCGGTGGCACCGCCACCCGCCGAGGCAGCGCCCGTACCGGTAGTGGGCCTTACGTTGTCGCCGCGGCCCGGCGCCCCGAGATCACCCTCGCAACCCACAGCCAGGCACGCCAGCACGACCAAACACTTGCCGCGCGCGAAGACTCTGCATGAAGGCATATCGATGAATCGGCGCTCAAGGTGCCCCTTGCTTGTGAACCCAGTGCGGCGCCGCCGTGAAATCGTCGCCACCTTCTCGCCGCCCGCCCTTCACACTTCTTCACGAGTGCCGCGGAGCGCCCTTCACATTCGCTACCCAGATTGACCCTTAGAAAGCTCCTCGACGTCACGTGGGCAGTTCCACGGAGGCGCCAGGGGGTCCTCACAGAAGGTTCAATCCCATGTTCGGTTTTTTCGTTGCGGCCGCGAGTTTCGTCGGCCTGGTTGTCATCGCCGCCCGCCGTCGCCGTTACTACGGCGGTTTCGGTCGCGGCGGTCTTTACCGCGTGCTCTCGCGCCTCGAGACCTCCCCCGGCCAAGAAAAAGTCATTCGCACGGCTCTCGAGGATCTGCGCCAAGCATCACGGCAGACGTGGTCCGATGCACGCGATGCGCGACCGGCGCTGGCCGAGATGATTCGCGCGGAGCAGCTCGACAAGGCGGCCCTGGGCTCCTGGTTCGAAAGCCGCCACGACTCGCTGCGTGATTTGCAGTCGCGTATCGAGCTCGCTCTGGGCGACATCCACGACGTGCTGGACGACCGCCAGAAGAAAGAACTGGCCCACTTGGTCGAACGTGGCCCGCGTTTCGGCTTCGGCTTTGGTCACCATCATCATCACACCTCTGCTTGCTGAAGGAACGAACCCATGCGTCACACTCTCCTCACCGTTTTCTTGACCCTCGGCGTCGTCGGCGGCATTGCAGCCGGCTGCCGCAGCCTCCCTCACGGGCATCAGGGCCGCGACGCCTTCGAAGCCCACGTCGCGCAGCTGTGCGTCGAAGCCGCGCAGCGCAACTGGGACCACAAGGCCAAATGAACGCCCGACCGCAGCGTCTTCGCCTCCGTCGCGAAGGCGCTGCTAGGCTCCTTTCAGGTAAAACATGCCACTTCGCGTCTTGGTGATTGACGACGACCACCGTCTTTTCGAGCTCTTGGCCAGCTTTCTTTCGCAAAACGACGTGCAATGCAGTTCGGCGCCCGAAGGTGCGAGTGGTCTTGCCATGCTGGGGCAAGGCGCGTTCGACGCTGTCTTCCTCGACGTGATGATGCCGGGACAGGACGGCCTGAGCGTGCTGCGCAAAATCCGGGAGCGTTCGGCAATTCCGGTGATCATGCTGACGGCCAAAGGCGACGAGACGGACCGCGTCGTCGGTCTGGAGCTGGGTGCGGACGACTATTTGGCCAAGCCATTCTCACCGCGTGAGCTCTTGGCGCGCTTGCGCGCCGTGCTTCGGCGCGGCCAAACCGGTGTACTGGGCCAGCGTCTCAAGGTCGACGATCTGGAAGTCGACGTCACAGCGCGTCGCGTGACGCTCGGCGGCTCGAACGTCGAACTCACCGGCGTCGAGTTCGACCTGCTCGTGGCGCTACTCCGTCGACCGGGTCGCGTCGTGCCGCGCTCCGCCCTGCTCGAACTGGCCGGACGTGACGACGTGACCGTCGGTGAGCGTGCAGTCGACGTGCACATCTCCCATTTGCGGAAAAAGCTGAACGACCAAGGCCGCGAGCGCCGGTTGATCCAGACTGTGCGCGGCATGGGCTACGTGCTGGGCCGGGAGCCTGGCACGTGAGGCCCAGCGAGCCGCACCGACAGCACGACTGGCAACTGCGACGCGCGGCGCAACGGCAAGGCCGGCTGCGCGATCACGCGTCCCCTCACGCTATTCGCAGCTTCGTCGGCGCGCGCCTGCACCGCCGGCTGTTCTGGGCCATGGGTCTCACCATTTTTCTGACTCTCGGCGCCGCCGTCGGTGCGTTCTTCGTCTTGCACCCCGATGGCACGGACAACGCTCAGATGGCTGAGGTGCGAGACTTCTTCGCGGCCCAGTTCGCCGACAGCTGGAGCGACACCAAAAAGCGCAGCGAACTTGCAGAGCGCGCGCGACGTGCGTTCGGCGTGCACCTGTCGCTCCGTGGCACGAGCGGTGAGAACCGCGGCGACTTCGGCGGCCCGTGCCAAGACCCCGAGTTTTCGCTGCCGATCCACAAAAACGGGCAACCGCTGGGCGCCGTGCTGATTTGTTCGGATCACGGTTCGCGCCGTGGCTCTTTCTTCGCTTCGCTGTTCGCGGCCGGTCTGGTGCTGTGGATCGTTTCCGGCGCGCTGGCGCGCAAGATGGGCCGTCCGCTTTGGGATTTGGTCCAGGTGACGCGTGAAATCGGCGAAGGCAAGCTGTCGAGCCGCGCGCGACTGGGTCGTCATCACCTGGGCGAAGTCGGCGTGTTGGCCAGTTCGATCAACGAGATGGCGTCGCGCATCGAGCGCCAACTATCCGATCAAAAGGAACTTTTGGCCGGTGTGTCGCACGAAATCCGCACGCCGCTCGCGCGACTACGCGTACTCACCGAAATTTTGCGTGATTCGGGCTCGGACGAAAGAGCGGTCAACGACGCCGAACGCGAGATCGCAGAAATCGACGATCTCATCGGTCGTTTACTGGCCACTTCGCGGTTGGACTTCGAAGCGCTGGAACGACGCGATCTCGATGGGCTCGAGCTCGGTCGAGGCGCGCTCGCCCGGCTCGGACTCGCGCCCGAGCTGCTCTCGGCCGAGGGTGATCTGAAACTGAACGGCGATGCCACGCTCTTGGGCCGCGGCCTCTTGAATCTGCTGATGAACGCGGAAGCGCACGGCAAAGGACCGCAAGCGTTGGTCGTGCGGCGCGAGGGCGCGTTGATCCGTTTTGCCGTCGAAGATGCGGGGCCGGGATTCGACGACCGCGAACTCGAGCGCGTGTTCGAGTCGTTCTATCGGGGGATGGGTTCCGAGCGCGCCGGCGGGTCACTGGGCCTGGGACTGGCTCTGGTGCGTCGCATCGCGCGCGCTCACGGCGGTGAGGCCTTCGCCGAAAATAGGGCAACTGGCGGGGCCCGGGTGGGATTCACGGTTCGGGTGCGAACCGCGCCGTCCTCGTGATAAGCCCAGCCCCGTGACGCGCCCCAACACTCCCAACGTGCTCGCGACCCGCTACGCGAGCCACTCCATGGCGACTCTGTGGTCGCCCGAGAACAAGATCATCCTGGAGCGCCGCTTGTGGCTCGCCGTGCTGCGCGCCCAGAAGGAGCTCGGTCTCGACGTGCCCGATGGCGTACTCGAAGCCTACGAAAGCAAGCTCGAGGTCGTCGACCTGGCGCGTATCGATGCCCGCGAGCGCGTGACCAGACACGACGTCAAGGCGCGCATCGAAGAGTTCTCGGAGCTGGCCGGTTTCGAACATGTCCACAAGGGCATGACCAGTCGCGACCTGACGGAAAACGTCGAGCAAATGCAGGTGCGCCTGGGCCTCGAGTTGATCCGCGACCGCGCGGTCTCGGCCCTGTCTCGCATGGCCAAGATCGCGAGCGAACACCGCGCGCTGGTGATCGCGGGGCGCAGCCACAACGTGCCGGCGCAGGCGACGACGGTCGGCAAGCGCATCGCCAACAGCGGCGAAGAGTTGCTCCAAGCGTACTACCGAATCGAAGACCTCCTGAGCCGCTACCCGCTCCGCGGCATCAAGGGTCCGGTCGGCACGCAGCAGGACATGCTCGATTTGTTCGGCGGCGACAGCGGCCGCATCGACGAGCTGGAGCGGCGCGTGGCCAGGCACTTGGGCTTTGCTCGCGTGCTCGACAACGTCGGCCAAGTCTACCCGCGTTCGCTCGACCTCGACGTCGTCAGCGCCCTTGTCCAAGTGGCCGGCGGCCCCTCCAGCTTCGCCAAGACCTTACGCCTCATGGCCGGCGCCGAGCTGGGCACCGAGGGCTTTCGGCCCGGCCAAGTCGGCTCGAGCGCCATGCCCCACAAGATGAACTCGCGCTCGTGCGAGCGCGTCAATGGTTTTGCCGTGATCTTGGGTGGGCATCTGGCCATGGCCGCCGGGCTGAGTGGCGACCAATGGAACGAGGGTGACGTAAGTTGCTCGGTCGTACGGCGCGTCATGCTGCCCGACGCCTTCTTCGCCACCGACGGTCTGTTCGAGACGTTCCTGAGCGTGCTCGACGATCTGGGATACTATCCGCGCGTCATCGAGCGTGAACTCGAGCGCTACCTACCCTTTTTGGCCACCACCAAGATGCTCATGGCCGCGGTCCGCGCCGGTGTGGGTCGCGAAACGGCGCACGAGGCCATCAAAGAACACGCCGTGGCAGTCGCGCTCGAGATGCGCGAGAAAGGGCGCACCCACAACGATCTGCTCGAACGGCTGGGAGCCGATACGCGCTTGCCGCTCGATCGCGACGCCTTGAACCGGCTCATTTCGGCTCCAGTCGACTTCGTCGGCGCGGCCGAAGATCAGGTGACGCGCTTCGTGCAAACGGTCGAAGCCGTGTCGGCCAAGCATCCCGAAGCGACTCGCTACGAGCCGGAGTCGATCCTGTGAAGTATCGGCTGATTGACAGCGTCGAGGGCCTCGAGCAGGCGCGCGCGGCGCTCGAAGGCAGCACCCAGCTCTACCTCGACACCGAGTTCGAATCGAATCGCAACGGCACGCGCTTGTGCCTGCTGCAGGTCAGCCGCGGCCACGAGGTATTGCTGATCGATGCGGTAAAGCTGCCCGACCTCACGACGCTGCGACCTGTTTTCGAGAACCCGACGACGGAGTGGGTGCTGCACGCCGGCGTTCAAGACGTACATCTAATCGCTCAGAGCATGAAGCTCTCGCCTCCGCCGCGACTGTTCGACACGCAGGTGGCGTGGTCGATGTCCTCGGCCGAAAACAGCGTTTCGCTCTCCTACCTGCAGTTCAAGCTACTGGGCGTGCGCTCGAGCAAAGCCCATCAAGCCGACGATTGGATCTTGCGCCCCTTGCCCGAGTCGCAGCTGCGCTACGCCGCCAGCGACGTCGAGCATCTGCCGAAATTGGCCGAATTGCTGATCGAAACGGCCAAGAGCAAGCAGCGCCTCGAACTGGTCTACCAGGCATCGCACGAGGCGCTGACACCACTGCGGGAACCTCCCGCGCCGCTCAAGCTCGAGTCGTTCCGCAACGCCTGGCAACTGGACGCCAAGAACCAGGCGGGGTTGTTGTTCTTGATCGCTTGGTACAATGGTCTCTCGGCCGACGAGAAGCGCGACACGCCCGACACCAAGACGCTGTTGTCGATCGCCAGCCGACTGCCGGAGAGCATCGACGTACTCGGCCGGATCAAGGGCGTGCAGCGCAACTTCGTGCAGCACTTCGGACGCCGTGTGGTGACGGGCATGGCGGAGGCAGCGCGCAATTCCAAAGCCGAGGATTTCACGCCCATCGACCCACCGCCGTATGCGACCTTTGCCGAGACACGACTCGATGCGTGGCTCGGCACGCTGCGCGCGGAAATCTGCACGGGCCTCGAGGTTGCGCCCGAATTCGTCCTACCGGCACGAGTGCTCAAGGAGCTCAAGTTCGAACTCCAAGAACGCGGCAGTGCGGGGCTCGAGGCGACCCTGCAGGGCTTTCGCCGGGCGCTCCTGGGGCCAGCTTTGCGGGCCTTTTGCGACCAGCACCCGCCCCCACTATGAACGAGATGCCGATGACCCCAACGTTTTCCCAAGCCACCACGCGCGGTGTTCGAGTCCACGTCAAGGCGCGCTACTCGCCCGAGCACTCCGACGCCCGCCGGCCGCTTTGGTTCTTCGTCTACACCATCACCATCACCAACGAAGGCGATCAGACGGTGCAGCTGCTCCACCGGCATTGGGAGATCACCGACGCCAATGGCCACGTCGAGCACGTGCGCGGACCGGGCGTCGTCGGAGAGCAACCGACACTCTCGCCGGGCGAGAGCTTCGAGTACACTTCGGGCTGCCCGCTCCCCACGCGCTTCGGTTTCATGCAGGGTCAATACCGCATGTCGCTGGTCGACAGCGATGAGACGTTCGACGCCGAGGTTGCTGGATTTCCGCTGCGCATGAGCGACGAAACGCTCAACTGAGACGAGCGCCGCGGTCAACTCCGTGCACCCGCTTCACTGGGCCCGGCTCACCTTGATCGGCACAGGTGGCACCGGCTCGTCGACGCGGGCTCTGGATCCTTCGGCCGGATGAACGACGAGAACCGAAACGGGGCAACCGCGGAGAACGCGCTCGCGACGCAAGCCCAAGCTCGTGCGTCCAGCTCCCCAACGCGCGCTCATGCCCAAAACGACGAGATCGTAGCCGTTTCCGGCCTCTTCGAGCACCGCATCGGGCGGCGACTCGTGTTCGACGATTTGGAGCCGTACCGAATCGGCGTCGAGTTCGGGCTCGGGAAACAGCTGCGTGATCTGCTGGCGCCCTCTGCCTTCGCCGTTCGGTTCGACGACGTGCAGCAGCGTCACCTGAGCGCCCGGGGCACGGCCCAGGTCGCGCGCGACGCGAAGAGCGGCCGCATCTTCTTCGCCGCCCGCGTAGGCGACGAGAATGCGGCTGACCTGCGTGAGACCGCGGTCGATCAGCACGCCGACCGGGCTCACCGAACGCCGCACGACATCGCTGACGATGCCGCCCAAGTGACCCTCGAAGAGCAACGGCTTGTGCAAGCCGAGCAGAACGAGCGATGCGTGCTTGGCTTCGGCGGTTCGACAAATGTCGGCCGCCACGTCGTTCGACACGAAGGAAAGTGGCCGCACCTTGAGTTCTAGTTCGCGCGTGGCTTCGAGCAGCGGACCGAGCGGGCTTGGTTCTTCGGTGGAGGCTTGGCGGCGCAATTCTTCGGACAAGCGCGTGCTGGGCCGTGTCAGATGCAAGGCGTGCAGTTCCGAGCTCCTACGGCGCCAGCCGGCCAAAGCCCCGGCGATGAGAGCCATCCCGCGACCGGATGTGCCCTCGGCCACGCAGAGCAGAACCCGGAACGCCAGAGCAGCGTCGGTGACTTCGCGCAGACCGGTGACCTCGCGCGCGCCGGTGACTTCGCGCAGACCGGTGACCTCGCGGTCCCGCAGCAATTCGCTGTCGGGGTAGACCCACTTCAGGATGGGCGTGGTCGTCACGGTCGTGACGAGCGCCATGATGACCATCATCGTGAAGACGGTGGGCGACAGCACCCCGAGATCGAGACCCAGGTTGAGCACGATTAGCTCCATGAGGCCGCGCGTGTTCATCAAGATGCCGATCGCGCTCGCCTCGCGCCAACGGAGGCCGGTGAAGCGCCCTGCGAGCGTGCTGCCGCCGAATTTCCCGACCGTGGCGATGGCGATGATGATGCCCGTGACCGCCCAATCGCGCGGCGTGTTGACGAGGCCGATCTGCGTCCGCAGGCCGCTGTAAGCGAAAAACAGCGGCAACAAAAGAACGACAGCGACCGTCTCGAGCCGCTCTGCTAGCTTCTCCGCCAGCTGTCCCTCTTTCGGCAAGATGGCCCCGAACAAGAAGGCGCCAAACAGCGCGTGGATACCGATGATTTCGGTGATGCTGGCGGAAACCACCAGCAAGAACAGCACCAACGCCACCATCGTGTGCGACAGCGCATCGGCGCGACCGACGCGCGCGCCTACGCGACCGAGAAAGGGCCGCACTACCAAGATCATGAAGGTGATGAAGGCGAGCGCAAGCGCCGTGGTCCAGAGCGCTCCTTCGACGCCGCGCGCACGCGCGATGGCCACGACGAACGACAAAAGACACCAAGCCGTCACGTCGTCGACTGCAGCGCACGCAATGGCGATGGCGCCGACCCGCGAGCCAATCAGATTGCGCTCGGAAAGAATGCGCGCCAGTACGGGGAACGCTGTGACGCTCATGGCTACGCCCAGGAACAGCCAGAAGGACAGGAAGTCGACGCTGGTGGCCGAGTACTCGTCGTAGATGCCGACGGCCAGAGCAGCGCCGAGCAGGAACGGAACGACGATGCTCGAATGGCTGATGACGACCGACGAGCGGGTCTTGCCGCGCAGCAGTTTGGGATCGAGTTCGAGCCCGATCAGGAACATGAAGAGTACGAGCCCCACCTGGGCGAGCAGGGCGAGGCTGGGCAGTGATGTCTTGGGAAAAAGCCCAGTCATGGCCGCCGGCCAGAGCCAGCCCAAGAGCGACGGACCCAAAACGATGCCCGCCAGCACCTCGGCAATGACCAGTGGCTGGCCGATGCGCTTCATGAGGACGCCGAGTGAACGCGACACCACCAAAATGGCGGCAATTTGAGCCAGCAGGACGGTCAGCGCAGAGACTTCCCAGTGCGGCATCTGCTACGCAGTCTACTGGAGCGAAGTGAGATTGTACAAGTTCAAAATTGCAGCAAGGCAATATTTTTGAAACGATTATTGGTCACAAGCGACGACTTCGGCATGTGCCACGCCATCAACGTCGGCACTTTGCGAGCCATGACCGCGGGTATCGTGCGCTCGACCAACCTCATGGCGCCCTGCCCTTGGTTCGAAGAAGCGGCGCGTCTGTGTCGCGAGCATCGACTGCCGGCGGGCGTGCACTTGACCCTGACTTGCGAGTGGGACCAACTGCGCTGGCGCCCGCTCACTGAGGCCGCGAGCCTGCGCGACTCGCGTGGATATTTTTTCGCCTCGCACGAGAGTCTCGAGTCGCACGCCCTAGAAGCGGACATCCGGCGCGAGTTCGCGGCGCAGGTGGCCTGGGTGCGCGCCGCCGGCGTCGAACCCACCCATCTTGATCTGCACATGATGCCGGGCCGAACCACGGGGCCCCACGCCGCAGTGGTGCAGGGCGCTGCGCGTGATCTTGCGAGGCCTACCACGCCCGCGATTTGGCCTATTTCACCGACCCTGTGACGGCCGAGCAATTGGCTCGGGCCGGCTTCACGCTCATCGGGGCAGCGGACCTCGGCGCGCCGTGACTTCGGTCTGAACCGCCGGTAAAGGAGGTCGCACTTGCAGCAGTCGACCGCCGTCTCCGCCTTCGGCCCTTGGGGGCTGCTCTTGCCGGGGCTCGCTTGCGCGGGGCTCGTGAGCTGGCAGCTCGGACGCGTCGTGTTCGCGCACGCCCCCCGGCGCGAGCGCTCGGTGGGTGGACTGGTGCTCGGCCTCTCGCTGCTCACGGCCGGCATGCAGGTCCTGCTGTACGCCGGGCTAGTCTGGCGGGGCGTCGTGCTGGGCCTGCTCGCGGCCGCGACAATCGCAAGCTCGGTTTGGGCTCAGCGTAAGCGGGCTCCGCTCGTCGTGTCGGGCCCCGAGCCTTGGGCCTGGACCTCGATTCCGGGCTTGCTCGTCGTGCTGACGGGCCTCGGGCTGCTGCTGACCAGCGTCTATTTCTTGCCGATCTGGCCGTGGGACTCGCTTGGCTACCACCTCACCTTCGTCAACTTCGTGCTCCAGGGCGGCGGCTTTGCCGAGCTCCCCCCCGACGTTCCGTACCTCTCGACCTATCCTCGCAACGTCGAGTTGTTGTTTGCAGGTATGCGCCTGCTGCTCCCCGACGACCGGCTGATCGATCTCGGACAGATCCCGCTCGGCATCGTCGGTGCACTCGCCACGGCGGCCATCGCGCGCGAGCTGGGAGCCCGACGCGCAGACGCGCTGCTCGGCGGCGCCGCCTGGTTGCTTTTGCCCGCCGTGTTCTTGCAGCTGCCCACCAACTACATCGACGTTGGCGGCGCAGCGTTCTTTCTGCTCGCCAGCTATTTCTTGTTACTCGAGCCCACGCGGGTACGGCTCATCGCTGCAGGCCTCGCCATCGGCCTGTTTCTCGGGACCAAGCCCAGCGTGCCACCTGCCGCCAGCTTGCTCGCCGTCGTTCTGGTCGTGCGCGCGGTACGCGCCGGGCAAACGCGCGCCGCCGTGCTGGCCGTTCTCTGCGCTGGCGCGCTCGGTCTCGAAGCCTACGTCGAGCAGCTGGTGCGGCACGGCAACCCGGTGTGGCCAGCCGTCGTGCACATCGGGCCGTTCGAATTGCCAGGCACCGTGACGGTCCAGGACTTGCTCAGCTCGGGCGCCGGCGCACAAAAAGTGCACGGACCGATGCCGATCCGTATCCTGAAATCGTGGACGACGTTCGACTCGCTGCCGTTGTTCGACATGCGCGTCGGCGGCTTGAGCCCGCTCTTTTGGCTGGCGCTCGTGCCGGCCACATGGCTCGTGGTCAAGAACCGACTCGGTACTTTGGCTTGCTTGACGTTGATCGCCGTCGTTACGCCCGATCCCGCGGTCGTCCGCTACGTCTTTGCTCTGCCCGCGCTGGTGCTGGGCGCGGCCGTCGCGCAGGCCGCGCACTGGCCGCGTCGGTTCGAGCCGCTTTGGCACAGCGCCCTCGCCATCTTGCTAGGCTACAACCTGTACTACGCAGCCCCCGGTTTGATCGGCGAAGGGCCGCCACTCGTGTCCTACCCAGATCTGACCTGGAAGGAGCGAGCCTGGATTGTCGGAGCCAACGGGCCGCCCCGCGATTTCGTCGAAGCCGTCGAGCGGCTCGCTCCCGGAGAGGTCGCCGTCTACGACAAGGCCCTTTGGCTCCCTTACTTGATGTGGCGTAGCGATCTGGAAAACCGCGCCGTCCGCATTCCCGATGGCCTGAGCGTCGAAGCAACGCAGGCTTTGTTGGATGCTCCAGGCGTGCGACTGATCGCGGCCGGAAACGACCAACCTGCGGCCGACGTCATCGCAGCGCAGCCGGAACGCTTCACCCACCTGTTCGACTGCCCAGAGCCATGCAAAGTGTATTCACGTCCCTGAAGCGCCGTTCGGCGCTCTGCGCAGCTCTCGGCGCCCTGGTGCTCGGTGTTTCGACCACGGCCCAGGCCCAGACGACGCCCGCAGCCTACAGCTGCGCGCCGGTAGAGCGCGAGCTCGATGCCATGCGCCAGGAGCGCGACCGCGCACGCTCCGATCTCGAAAGCGCGCGAGCGCGCGCGCAGGATGCTGACGCGGCTCGAGCCACGCTCGAGCGTGTCGAACGCGAACTCGCCGAGAGCACCGCGGCGGCCAACTCGTGCCAGAGCGCCGAACAGGCGCTCTGTTCGGCAGCGGGCTCGTTCGCGCGGGGGCTCGGCGCGGGGCGAGTCAACGCCGGCGGTCTGGGCAGTTGCATCGACCCGGGCGACCAGAGTGCTATTTCCGAGCAGCTCTCGGGCGTTTCGAACGTCACGGCTGCCATGGCGCAGTTCGGCGCCTTCTCGGCCGGTGAGAGCGACGTGCCGCCGCGCCTCGGACCGCTGAGCGGATCCAAGGTCGAAAAGCTGGTGGCTCGCCTATTTGCACAAGGCAACGGCTCGCCGCTCGTCTACAGGCGCCTGTTGATCGAAGCCATGATGCAGGTCGTGCCGCGCTCGTGGTCGGCCATCAAGGTCAAACCCGGCAACGTCGATCGCTGGTTTTCGAGCCGCGATCCGCTCGACGACAGCATGGTGGCGGAGGCGCACGAAGGTGCCACCGCAGCTCACGTGAACAGCGGCGACCCGGCTGCGCTGTCGAGCGCTCTCGGCTCGGTCGGTGCTTACCAGATGCTGGCGCGCTGCAACGGGCCGACGCCTGCGCGTGATTGCGGGCGCGCTGGTCAACTGCGCCAGATGCTCGAGTCGAGTGGTCCGCTCATCACTCGTCGTCGCATCCAGGACGTCTGGGCCAGCGAATGCTCGAGCCTGACGGACGCCGTCGTCTTGCAGTGGCTCAGCGACCTCCCCGCCGCCCGCACCTCGGTGGCGCAGACCGAAGCCGTAGCCGAAGCCATCCACTTCAAGACGTTCACCTGCTTCCTGCGCGACTCGACCGCCGGCAACTCTTTCTCCGCTTGGCTGTCGACGCGCTTGCCCAGCTCCGAAACGCTGACGACTCGCACGCTCGGCCATCTGCTGAAGCTCGAAGAATCGTGGCAAGCGGGCTCTTCCACCGATCGCTGCGCGCACGCCGTACGCGCCCTGCAGACGTTGCCGACTCCGAGTGAGTGCTCGGTTCCAGACCATCTGGTGGCCGAGGTGACGCCTTGGTCGAGCGATGTCGATCTGGCCGACGCAGCGGCGTCGTTCGGCTTTGGCGTATGCGATCGATTGGCTCGATCGCTTTGGGCGGGCGACGCGGCCACCTTGCCCAACGCCTTCCCAACTCCGCCCACGGTCGAAGACGCTGTGCGCCTAGTTCCAGAAGCACCACCCACCACGGTCGAACGCCTGCGCACTCTGTGCGACGAAGCGGCGGGTCAGGGCGCGAGCTTCGAGGCTGCAGTCAAGCAGCTCGGCACCTTGGGCCGGGCTCTCGGCGAGAACCCCGCGCTCGGTCCCTGGAACCTCGATCTCACTTCCATGCGACCAGTCGTGACTGCGCGCGTTCCCCGCACACAAGGCCCGCTGCCTTGGCTCAAGAGCGTCACCAACGAAAGCACTGCCTGCAATTTGCTCGAACTCGGCCAGGCGCGTTGCCAGGCCTGTCGCGAGCTGCCCGAGGGCACGCTCTACGATTGCTCCCTGCTCGAAAGCGTCGAGAACGCCTGGTCGCAGCGCACCAAGCGGGCGCTGGTTTGGAGCTTGATCGCCCTGGGTTTCGCGCTGGTCGTGATCTGGGCCGTGCGGCTCCGTCGCGCCTTGAAACTCCATGGCGCCTGGCTGAGCCAGGCCGAGAACTACCTGCGCAGTATCGAACTCGAGCCCCACGTCGATCGCCTTCGCTATCTCTTTCCTTCTCGCCTCGCCCGCCTCGAAGTGGCTTTGCCCAAGACCCATGCTTGGGAACGCTGGGGTGAACGCGCCGCCATCGTGCGCAGCGCGGGCACCAAGCTCCAAGCCTCGGACATCAATCGCGCGGGCATGACGGCTCAAGCCTTCAACGCGCAGCTCGCGCTGCTCGTACACGAAGAATCGGTGTCGCCCGATCTCGGCGCCGTCCGCGCCATGCTCGAATGGGCCGCTCGCGGCAACAAGGCCGTTCAAGTGTTGCCCATTCCGTGGAGCCGTCTCAAGTGGTCGCGCGGCGCGATGGACTTGCTCGAGCTCGCCGAGGAATCGTCACTGCGCAGCAATCCCTTCGAGGTGCGCGGCCGCGTCACTTCGTCCAGTCAGTTCTTCGATCGCGAACGGCTGGTCTCTGGGCTGCTCGCAGGCGCACAAGCGGGCCACTTCACCGTCGTCACGGGCCTGCGGCGCTTCGGCAAATCGTCGTTGGCGCTCGAAGTTGCCCGACGTCTGCCCGGGCCTTCCGCCTACGTCGATTTAGCTGGATTTCATCACGAAATTCGCTTCTCGACCGATCCGGCGGACGCGGCCGACGCCATCCTGCGCTTCCTCTGCCTCAAGCTGCTCGAATCGGCGCAAGCTCGAAGCCCCGATGCGACGCTGGAGCTAGCCGTGCCCGACGGCAAGATGGATGCCGCCACTTTGACCGTGTGGTTCCGCCAGTTTGGGCGCGTCGTCGCTGCTGCAGAAAAAGGGAAGTCACCCCCGGTCCTGCTGATCCTGGATGAAATCGAGCAAGCCATCGGGGCAGCCAAAGAGCTGAACCACGCCCTCGACGTCTTCGCCATCTTGGTCGGTCGCCTGCGCAACTCGCTGCCCGGCACCTCCCACGAAGGCGGACAGCGCGTCGGCCTGCTGTTCTGCAGTGCGCTCCACCCTCTCCTGTGGTCGCCACTCGGCACCCTGGCGCATCAGTCTTTGATTGGTTCGTTCGAATACGTATCCGTGCCCTGCCTGCCCGATGAAGCAGCGGCCTCGATGATGCGGGGCCTCGGCTCGCGTCAGGGCATTCGCTTCACCGACGCAGCGCTCGCTCTGTTGGTCCGCGAGAGCCAGAGCGTGCCGCTCTTGCTCCGCCGCCTCGGCACAGCCGTGCTCGAGCTTTACGATCCGGAGCGCGCCCGCCAGGGTGGCCTCGGCGCCGTCGAAATCGGCATCGAAGGCGTGCGCGCCGCAATCGAGCGCGAAGAAACCGAAGGCTCGCCGCTGCGCGTCTGGATCGAGTCCGAAATCGCCGATCCGAGCAGCCCCGGCGGCGCCGTACTCCGCTCGCTTTCGACCCGCGACTGGTCACCGGCGGGCGACCTGCGCGCCATCGCCGCTCGCGTCTTCCGGCAGCAGTTCGAGATCACCGGGGTGGCGTTGGCGCTCACGTCCGAGGAAGCCATCCGCCGCGCCGAAGAGGCCGCTGGTGTCGTCATCCGCATGCTCGGCGACTGCGGGCTGCTACGGGCTCACGGCGACGCCATGGAACCCGATGGCTACGAGTTGCCCGACGGCGTCATCCGCCGTGTGCTCAGCGCGGCCCAAAAAGCCAGCTGACGGCAGCCCGAAAAGGCCACCTCAGCGATGAGCCAGCGCAGCCCCGTTGCGCTCACTCTTTGCGCAACGCGTTCGAGCCTTCGCTGAACGAGTAGGCCTGCTCGCCGTGCTGGCTCAGATCGAGGCCGTCGATCTCGTCGTCGGTGCTGGCACGAAGGCCGATGGTCACGTCGATCAGCTTGAGCAGAATGTAAGAGCCGACCGCCGCGAACAAGCCCGCCGCCAATAGCCCAATCAACTGCTCGGTGACCAGAGCTGCGTTGCCAGCCAAAAGTCCATCTTGTCCGGCCGGATTCCAGGCCTTGGACGCGAACACCCCCGTCAGGACCGCGCCCAAGAAACCGCAAACGCCGTGGACGCCGAAAGCGTCCAAAGTGTCATCGTACTGCAGGCTGGTCTTCACCACCGCGACCGCGAGATAGCAGGCCGCACCCGCCGCGCTGCCGATGAAGAGCGCCGCGCTCGGACTGACGAAGCCTGCGGCCGGAGTGATGGCAACGAGACCGGCAACCAACCCCGAGGCTGCGCCGAGCGCCGTGGGGCGCCCGATGCGCAACCACTCGATGCCGGCCCAGACGAGGGCGCCAAGGGCCGCCGCCACGTGGGTGTTCACGAACGCCAATGCGGCCAGGCCGTTGGCCGCCAAAGCGGAGCCGGCATTGAACCCGAACCAGCCAAACCACAAAAGGCCCGCTCCTGTGAGCGTCATCGCCAGGTTGTGCGGCGCCGCCTGCCGTTGGGGGTAGCCGAGCCGCTTGCCCAAGACGAGCGCCACGACCAGTGCGCTGATCCCCGAAGAGAAATGCACCACCGTGCCGCCAGCAAAGTCGAGGGCGCCACGCTTGAGCAACCAGCCGCCCGGACCCCACATCCAGTGACAAATCGGGCTGTAAATGAGCAACGACCAGAGCACCGTGAACAGCGTGTAGGCCGAAAACTTCATGCGCTCGGCGTACGCGCCCGAAATCAGAGCCGCGGTGATGATGGCGAACATCATCTGAAACGCCATGAAAAGCAGATGCGGAATGGTCGTGCCATCGCGCGCGTTCATGCCGACGTTCGCGAGCAGCACGAAGTCGAAGCCGCCAACGAAGCCGCCCTTGGTGGGTGCAAACGCCAGAGAGTAGCCCACGACGACCCAAGCCAGCGTCACCAGGCCCAAGGCCATGAAGCTGTGCATGAAGGTCGACAGCACGTTCTTGGCGCGAACCATGCCGCCGTAGAACAGGGCCAACCCTGGCGTCATCAAGAGCACGAGCGCTGAAGAAATGAGAACCCAAGCGGTATCGCCGACGTTGATTTCCATCGTGTGTCTGACTCAGTTGGCCATGCGCCATGTTTCGGGCGTGCTTCGCGGCCATGTAGGCTGATGAAAACGGCTTGGCCCGCTGGCCTGACTACGTTCCAGGCCGGATTCGCCGTGCGGGGCGCCTGCTCGCAATGAGCGATGCCTCGCGGGGTGCGCGGGGTGTTCCGCGCTGGCGCGGGCGCGGGTTGTTCCGCGCTGGCGCGGGTGTTCCGCGCTGGCGCGGGTGCTCCGCGCTGGCGCGGGTGTTCCGCGCTGGCGCGGACGCGGGTGCGCGGGTTGTTCCGCGCTGGCGCGGGTGTTCCGCGCTG
>Ga0105048_10000601_pt1 | contig 56338 bp, 46 predicted proteins | sample MAT05_FD_78382 | JGI IMG/M metagenome (GOLD analysis project Ga0105048, IMG submission 78382) | Freshwater microbial communities from Lake Fryxell liftoff mats and glacier meltwater in Antarctica - MAT-05 | ecosystem: Environmental > Aquatic > Freshwater > Ice > Liftoff microbial mat | place... | reverse complement strand
GTGAGTACCGGTGGCCAAGTCCAAAGCGCTGATGTGATCCCCGCAGGCCTCGCTACCACACCACTCGGGCAATGCATTTTGAACGTCGCACGGGGCGTTCAATTTGGCCCGCAGAGCGAAGCGATCGTATTTGCGATTCCGATCACCGCTCGCCGGGTTGAATCGCCTTAATCTCCTTCAGGCTGTGAATCCCCGTTCTTCTTGGCTTTTTTTTCGAGATCCGGCACCACGCGCGTCACGCGTTTGTGCACCAATTCCTTGACCAGCCGCCACAGGCTTTTTTCATCCCCACACTCGGCTAACAGCCCAAGTGGAACCTGAAAGCCACCCATATCCGCCCTGCCACCGCCGTACGGCCGCCCATGCCCATCGTCACCGAAGGCGTTCAGCATGAAGGCCGCCGGATCCACGCTGGCACTGCTAGTGCGCAGGGAGCCATCGATACGATCCTCGACAATCCCGTACACGAGCACGGTATCAATATCTTCGCGCCGCAAAATAAAATCAGCAGCCGTCGGAATCGCGTCGCGGTTCACCGCGGAGACTCGGCCCACGCCCGCCAGCGCAAAATCCCGCACCACTTCGAGATCCTCAAGCGCGCGCCCCACCGCGTCCATGGCCTCGGCAGACAGCGTGCGTCGACCGATGCGGCTCAGAGTTTCGTTGTCACAAAAGGGCTTAAGATAGGCTGCGGCGCGATGATCCGCTGCTGTTGCGAAGCCAAAATCATCGGTGTCCGTTTGGATGCCAAAGAACATCGCAGTCGCGACGGTAGCGTCCTCAATGCCGCCGTTAACGAGCGGGGAAAGGCCAGCTTCAGCATACTCGGAGTAAATGGTGCAGGTTGCACCCACGTCGTGCCGAATGTCGACAAACGGCGCCTTAGGTACCGCCGCCGGCCGATGATGATCCACAACGGTGAGCAGCTGCAGACCGTCAGGCAGCTTGAGCGAAGCCTCGCTGGCGCTGGCGTCGACCAGCGAAAGATAGCCAAACTCCTCCAGCTCTGAACCATCCTGGATCCGCCGCATCGGGACGCTCAGAAGCTTCACGAGTGCTCGGTTCTCGGAGCGAGAAATCGGCAACGAATGAGCGATCGTTGCTGAAACGCCCAACCTTTCGCAGATCCGCCGGTGCGCGAGGGCCGCTCCAATAGAGTCCGGATCGGGATGACCCGCCAGCAGGATGACCAAAGGCTTATCCGTTGCGGATGCCAAAACGCTCTCTAATTCGTCACGACGTTCGCGTCCCATGGTCAGCTTGCCTTTCCGCTATCATTCGTCAGCATTAGGATTCTCGGGGCGAAAGCGGTAGCCCACATTCGGTGCCCATGGAAGCCTACGGCCGGGACCAACCCCGGCTAAGGGTCAGCCCGCGGCGTGCAGTCCCACTGCACGAAAATCACGCTTGACGATTCGCCGCGGCCGGGGGAGTCTTCCGGTACCGCCAGCATGACCCAGGAAGTCGTCCAAAAACGCTGCCCAGTTGCCGCCGAGTTTTCGGGTGGTGCAGCGCGCGTGGCTTCCGTCGTAGTGGGTGTATCGCCCGGCCTCCTCGTGCTTATTAGCACGGGTGCGGCGGCCTGACTGAACTCAACCTTCAGTCTCTTGCCCCCGCACCCGAAACGGAGCGGGGGCTTTTTTCATTTGGACATGTTTTCAGAGACCGCAACAATGTTAAACGCACCTACAAAGCACAAGGAGTCCTAACCATGGCAGCTCCCATGAAAGATCTCACAGAGGCCACTTTGGCCCAGATGAACGCCCGTGAACCGAGAGAGCTCAGCGGGTCACAAATCCTTTGGGAGACCTTGGTTCACCAGGGCGTGGACGTCGTGTTTGGCTATCCCGGTGGAGCGATCATGCCTGCGTACGACGCGCTCCCGGAGTATCCGATCCACCACGTTCTAGTTCGACACGAACAGGGTGCCGCTCACATGGCAGATGGCTATGCCAGAGCTTCCGGAAAAGTCGGCGTCTGCATCGCGACCTCGGGGCCTGGCGCCACGAATCTTGTCACGGGTATCGCTACCGCAATGATGGACTCCATACCGATGGTCGCGATCACGGGGCAAGTGCCCTCAAGCGTGATCGGGAGTGATGCCTTCCAAGAAACAGACATCACGGGAGTCACGCTACCGATCACCAAACACACGCTCATGGCTTCCCGCCCCGAGGAAATCATGCAGGCTTTGAAAGAAGCTTTCTACATCGCGAACTCAGGGCGGCCGGGTCCGGTGCTGGTCGATATCACCAAGGACGCCCAGCAGAAGAAGTGCCTTTACGCCTACGATCCCTCGCCTGTCCGCCTCCCGGGCTATCGCCCCGGTCTTCATCCTTTGCCCCGAGAGATTGAGCGCGCCTTAGAGATGATTGCTCAGGCGGAGCGCCCGATCATCTTCGCAGGTCACGGAGTGATGCGTGCGAACGCAACAGGCCTCTTGCTTGAGTTCGTCAAGAGGACCGGGATCCCGGTCGCCTCAACCCTGCTTGGGTTGGGCGGATTCCCTGCCACGCACCCGAAGAACCTCGGCATGATGGGCATGCACGGCGAGGCCTGGGTCAATCGCGCAATCCAGGAATCCGATCTGATCATCGCGATCGGCATGCGATTCGACGATCGGGTGACGGGAAATCTCAAGACGTACGCTCAGCACGCTAAGAAGATCCACATCGAGCTCGACCCCGCAGAGATCAACAAGAATGTGAAGGTCGATCTCGCGCTCCTGGGTGACGCCCGGGAAATCCTTGGCCTGTTGGTGCCGCATGCGCGACAGAGCAAAATTGACCCGTGGATCCAGCACATTGATGCTCTCAAAGGAGAATCGTCGGTGCTTGAGATTCAGCACATGCCAGATAACGGCCAACTGTTTGCGGCTCACGTGATTTTTGATCTCTGGAAGATCACCCAAGGCAAGGCCCTGGTGGTCACGGACGTGGGCCAACACCAAATGTGGGAAGCCCAATACTACAAGCACGATTACCCGCGCCGGCTGATCACTTCGGGTGGCCTCGGCACCATGGGATTTGCGCTGCCTGCGGCCATTGGCGCGAAGTTCGCGTGCCCTAAAGAGGAAGTTTGGGTGGTCGCGGGCGATGGCGGATTTCAGATGACAGCAGCTGAGCTTTCAACGATTGCCCAGGAGAATATCAAGATCAACATCGCCATTATCAACAATGGCTACCTTGGCATGGTCCGGCAGTGGCAAGAATTCTTCTACAACAAGCGGTACGTGGCCACACCGATCAAGAGCCCAGACTTTGTGAAATTGGCGGAAGCCCATGATTTGGTGGGCCTGCGAGCAACCACGCGCAAAGAAGCTGGAATTGCCATTGAACAGGCCCGCAGCAACGAACGCACGGTCGTGGTCGATTTTCGCGTCGAGCAGGAAGATTCGGTTTACCCGATGGTGCCAGCCGGCGCGGATCTCGACGCGATGATTCGCAGGCCAGCCTGGCAGGGAACGCACAATCCCATCTACGAAACGGGAGAGGACTAATCATCATGTCTTCGGAAAGCCTCCGCACTTTTGTCGCCTATGTTGAAGACCGCCCCGGTGTTCTCAATCGGATCGCATCGCTTTTTCGGCGGCGCAACTACAACATTGTGTCATTGAACGTGGGACGCACCCACGAGGCCGGTGTCTCGCGCATGACATTCAGCGTCGAGGCCGACGCCGATATGGCGCACCGCATCGAAGCCAATCTCTACAAGCTCGTCAACGTCTTGAGTGTGGAAGACATTACGGACACGCCACGAGTGAGTCGCGATCTCGCCCTCATCAAAGTGAACGTGGGGCCGGATAGGCGGGCGGAAGTCTTGCAGCTCTGCGAGGTCTTCCGTGCCCGCGCTGTCGACGTAGGCCCGCAGACGTTGATTGTTGAGATCACTGGCGCCCAGGAAAAAATCGATGGCTTAGTTGCCGTGCTCGCCCCGTTTGGCATCGCTGAAATGGTCCAGACGGGCCGGGTCGCGATGACACGCGGCCCCATCGGTCAGGCCGCTGATGCACAAAGTCGATCTCGAAACGAAACCCACACCGTTTTTGCTGCTTAGCGACAAGCCGGAGACTAGCTTATGTCCACACAGGATCGAGGGCCTCTCAGAGGCCCGGATTACGTCCGCATTTTTGACACCACGCTGCGTGATGGGGAGCAATCCCCAGGCGCCACGCTAACCTCCGATGAGAAGCTTGAGGTTGCGCGCGCGTTGTCGCGGCTTGGTGTGGACGTGATTGAGGCCGGATTTCCAGCTGCCTCTCCTGACGATTTGGGCGCTGTATCACAAATTGCGAAAACCGTTGGCGTTGAGCCAGTTCCAGGCAGGCATTCTTCTGAGCCGCCGATCATCTGCGCATTGGCCCGAGCCACCGAGAAAGATATCGACAAAGCCTTCGAAGCCATCCAGGGCGCTAAATGGCCGAGAATTCACACATTTCTAGCCACCTCGCCAATTCACCGCGAACATAAGCTGCGCATGACACAGGCGCAAGTTATCGACAAGACGCGCCAGATGGTTGGCTACGCCAAGCAGCGTTGTCAGGATGTGGAGTTCAGCCCTGAGGACGCGGGGAGGACTGAGCCCGAATTCTTGTATCAGGTTCTGGCAGTGGCGATCGAAGCGGGCGCCACCACGCTGAACATCCCAGACACCGTCGGCTACACGGTTCCCGAAGAGTTCGGTGCCATGATTCGCGGCATCGTGGCCAACGTGAAAGGGATCGAGAACGTGATTCTCTCTGTCCACTGTCACAATGATTTGGGGCTTGCCGTCGCCAATAGCCTAGCTGGCATCTCAGCTGGCGCCCGCCAAGCCGAGGTGACGATCAATGGTATCGGAGAACGCGCTGGCAATACTTCGCTTGAAGAAGTGGTGATGACGCTGCACACACGGCACCCACTGTTCAAACTGAATACGGGCATCGATACCACGCAGCTCACTCGAACGAGCCGTTTGGTCAGCACACGGACGGGTATCGTGGTCCAGCCTAATAAAGCCATCGTCGGAGCCAACGCATTTGCGCACGAAGCGGGCATCCATCAAGACGGCATGCTCAAGCATGAGGAAACGTACGAAATCATGCGTCCTGAGACGGTCGGTGCCGCGAAAACACTGCTCGTTCTAGGCAAGCACTCTGGACGCCATGCGTTTGCGGTGCGCCTGAAGGAACTAGGACATCCGCTCGACGGCGAACCCCTCGATAAGGCGTTCGACCGCTTCAAGGTTCTGGCCGATAAGAAGAAACGGATCACGGATGCTGACCTCGAGGCACTGGCTGCCTCTGAGATGAGTCGCGGACCAGAGCGTTATTCGTTGTTGGGTTTGCAGGTAACCTGTGGAAATCCTGGGCTTGCGACAGCCACGGTCCGGATCAAGGGGCCTGATGGCGAGGTCCAGACCCAAGCGGCTGTGGGCACTGGGCCCGTACACGCGACATTCATGGCGATTGATCTGGTCGTTCAGGCTCCCGCGGAGTTGTTAGAGTATTCGATCAACGCGGTGACGGAGGGCATTGATGCTCTTGGCGAAGCTTCGGTTCGCGTACGAGCGGGCAAGACAGGAACCGTGAACGCGCAGCATGGGCACGGACATGCGGCATTGGTCCATGGGCACGCTGCCGACAGCGATGTGCTCATGGCGAGCGCGAAAGCCTACCTCTCAGCCCTGAATCGCGTGCTGGCGATCGCTGCCGACCATTCGTCAGAGTCCGGAGTGGATTCTGAGGTCAGCCCCGTGGCTCGACCGACCGGGACCGCAGAATAGCAGCTCAGATGGCTTCCCGTTTCGTACAAATCTACGACACCACGCTTCGCGATGGCACGCAGCGGGAGGGCATTTCCTACACGGTGCTCGACAAGCTGCGCATTGCTCGGCGCCTGGATGCCTTGGGTGTGGCGTACATTGAGGGCGGATGGCCTGGGTCGAATCCGAAGGATGCTGAGTTCTTTCAGCGTGCTCGCGAGGAACACTTTAAGCACGCCAAGCTCACGGCATTCGGAATGACACGGCGCTCGTCCCACCCCCCCGAGGAGGATCCGAACCTGAAAGCTTTGCTGGAAGCTGCCACGCCTGTGTGCACGCTTTTCGGAAAGAGTTGGACGCTCCACGTCACAGAAGTTCTTAGAACCACGCTGGATCAGAACCTGTTGATGATCGAAGATTCCGTGCGCTTTCTCAAGAACTCGGGGCGCGAAGTCATCTATGACGCCGAGCATTTCTTCGACGGCTACGCTGCAGATCCCAAGTACGCACTTGAGACACTCAAAGCAGCGGCACGTGGCGGCGCCTCCGCCGTCGTCCTTTGCGATACCAATGGCGGCACCCTACCCTGGCAAATTGAGGATTTGGTACGGATTGCCATCAACAGCGTACCCGCTCCGGTCGGGATCCATGCCCACAACGATGCGGGTTGTGCCGTCGCCAACAGCCTCGCCGCGGTCCGCGCTGGAGCCGTACAGGTCCAAGGCACGGTGAATGGCTACGGCGAACGCTGCGGAAACGCGAACCTCTCAGCGATTATCCCGAACCTTGAGCTCAAGCTCGGTGTGAGCTGCGTTCCACCCGGCAAAGTACGAGACATCAGTGAGCTTTCACGTTTCGTGTCGGACGTCGCAAACCTCACTTTCGACGAACACGCACCCTACGTGGGCAACAGCGCGTTCGCACACAAGGGAGGCGTGCACGTGGCCGCCATGCGTCGCCACCCGGACAGCTACCAACACATTACCCCCGAGTTCGTCGGCAACTGCATGCGCGTCGTGGTGAGTGAGCTCTCTGGTAAGGGCAACATCCTCAGCAAAGCCGAGGAACTCGGCTTGCAGGGCCAGTTCGGCGACGAAGGCGAAGCGCTCCAAGAGGTGAAAGACGCCGAAGCGCGCGGGCTCTCTTTTGAAAGCGCTGAGGCCTCGCTCGGGCTCCTGCTTCGAAGACGTGAACCTGACTACGTTCCGCCCTTCTCGATCCTCGATTATCACGTGATGGTGGGTCGCCGCGCCGGCTCAAGCGAGACGTTTGCGGAAGCGACCGTTAAGTTGCGTATCGGCGAGCAAGTCGTTCACACCGCAGGTGCGGGCAACGGCCCAGTGAGTGCCCTCTCGGATGCACTCTTGAAGGCGCTCACGCCCGTATTCCCGCATGTATCTGACGTTCACCTGGCAGACTACAAAGTTCGCATCCTCGACAGCAAGGCCGGCACCGAAGCCATCACGCGCGTGTTGATTGACAGCCACGACCAAGCGGGAGGTTTTAGCACTGTCGGAGCCTCACCGAATATTATCGATGCCTCGCTGGCCGCACTGGTGGACAGCCTCGAGTTTTACCTACTAAGAAGCTCACCCGAAACGAAACCAGCGAGCATTCCGGCACCCCAGGCCGGAGCAGAAGCCAGAGAAGCGGAAGCCCCATGAAAGCCAAAATCGTACTCCTGCCAGGTGATGGCATCGGCCCTGAAATCGTTGACCAAACGCGGCAGGTATTGGAAGCCGTTGCCGGCAAGTACAGCCACCAGTTCTCGTTCGAGTCTCATCTGATCGGTGGTATCGCGATCGACGAGCTCAAAGAGCCGCTTGCTGATTCAACTGTCGAAGCCTGCAAAGCGGCCGATGCGGTGCTGCTTGGAGCCGTGGGTGGGCCCAAATGGGATGCGCCCGACGCAAAAGTGCGCCCCGAACAGGGCTTGCTCAAGATCCGCCGCGACCTAGGGCTCTACGCCAATCTGCGCCCGGTGAAGAGTTATCCTGAACTCATTTCAGCGTCGCCGTTGAAGGCTGATCGCGTGAGCAACGTTAATCTGCTTGTGGTCCGAGAGCTCACCGGCGGCCTCTACTTCGGCAAGCCTCAGTTTCGCGAACAAACAGCCTCAGGTTGGCGAGCCGTCGATACGCTGGAGTACAGCGAACACGAGATCCGCCGCATCTTGACGCTTGGCTTCCAGCTCGCTCAAGGCCGAAGCCGTAAACTGACCAGTGTCGACAAGGCAAACGTGCTTGAATCCTCGCGCCTCTGGCGACAAATCGCGATCGAGCTCGGCAAAGAATTTTCGGATGTGCAGTTGGAGCACCAACTGGTCGATTCCGCAGCCATGCGGCTTGTCACGCATCCCTCGGCTTTCGATGTGCTGGTCACCGAGAACATGTTTGGGGATATCCTTTCTGACGAGGCCGCGGTCCTTACGGGCTCCCTCGGGATGCTACCGAGCGCGTCGCTCGGAGCTGGCAAGCTTGGCTTGTTCGAACCCATTCATGGTTCAGCCCCTGATATTGCGGGCAAAGGCATCGCGAATCCGCTCGGCACGATTCTGAGCGCCGCGCTACTTTTGCGTTACAGCCTTGGGTTGGAGCGTGAGGCCGTGGCTGTAGAAGCAGCCGTGGAGGGTGCGCTGAAGAGCGGTATCCGGACGCCCGATCTGGCGGGCGGTGGAGCATCCGTCTCCACCTCTGCTATGGGGCAAGCCGTGCTGGCTCGCCTGGCTTAAGCCTGTAGGCACAACATGGCTTCCCGAATAGCTCCCGTAGTTTTTGAGATCGTTCCGACGTCTATCGAGGATGGGCCGGAGCGCCTGCGCGAAGAGGCCGAGAAGGTTCGTCGCCTGTTTGAAGAGGCTGGGCTTTGGGGGCGTGTGAACTCCATCCTCATTCCGCAACTGATTGCTGAGGAGGGCGATCGCCCGGTGGCGCTAGCCGACAAATTCGATTCGATCGACGCCAAGCGCTATTTGTCGGAAGCCCTCCCACTTGATTACATTCTGACGCAAGTCTCCGTGTTCACGCCCGAGTCCGAGTTGCGCCACCGAATCGCTGCCCTGCGCGCAGCAGGCGTGAATCGGGTCGTGTTTGTCGGCGTCCCGCGAGTATTTGAGGCGGAGGATGTGGTCGGGCCCTATCCAAGCCAAGCGGTTGAGCTCTTCGAAGCTGAGCTGCCCTCACGCGGTGTGATTTTGATCCCAACACGGCCTGACGAGGGAAAACGCTTCGCTGAAAAGGTCCGCGCGGGTGCCAACTTCGGACTCAGTCAGCTGTTGTTCAGCGATCACATTGTCGGGTTCTTGAAAGAGCTATCTGCCCAACCTGAAAGGCCGGAGCTTCTGCTGTCGTTTGGTTACGTTCCGCAGCTTGAGGCCAACCGCGGGCTCATTCGTTGGTTGATCAAGGACACGACGGCCACGGCAGCTGCTGAAATGGACGAAGTCTTGCGGCTCTCGGCGCTTCCCTTCAAGGACAAGAAGGCGCACCTGGTGTCTTTGGTGCGAAGAGTCGTGGAAGAAGTGCAGCCGCTTGGCTTCCCGCTAGGCTTGCACTTCGAGTGCCCGTACGGCCCCTCCAAGCCAGCCATGGAAGTTTTTGCCGCGGTTCTGGAAGCGTGGACTGACGTGATGGGTAAAGGTTGAGCTTGCTGCCCTTCAATCCGCCGCTTCAAACCAGCGATCTGACCCCGATCAAGGCGACGATCGGCACCGCCCCAGAAGATTTCATCGTGGACGAACTTCCGCTCTATCCGGCATCGGGTAGCGGTGAACACCTTTACGTGCGCCTTCGCAAGCGTGAACTTGCGACGCCTGATTTACTCAGGATTGTCTCGCGCGCCACACGCATCAAAGAACGCGACATCGGTTGCGCGGGCATGAAGGACAAACACGCCATCACCAGCCAGTGGCTCTCTTTCCCGCTTGGCTGCCCGGAGCCTTCGACCTGGGAGCTCCCAGAAACAATCGAAGTTCTTGAGTCCACACGTCACGGAAACAAGCTGCGCACCGGGCACCTGCTCGGCAACCGTTTCCGGATCCGCCTGGTGGGCGTGGAACCAACCGCCTACGCCCAAGCCGAGCTGGTAGCACAACGGCTGCGTGAGGCCGGCCTCATCAACTACTTCGGAGCGCAACGCTTCGGGATCCAGGGCAGAAATCTGAGCGCTGCGCTCCATGTTCTCACTCGCCAGCCGGACGCAGCTCAATCGGATCATGAGAGCCAAGTCAGGAACGGAGCTCGCCGCTTCTACGCGAAATTTAATCCAAGCGTCATCCAATCTGAGATCTTCAACCGCTACGCAAAAGAACGCCTGCTCTTGGGCAAAGACCAAATTTTTGCGGGGGAAACAGTCCGCCTGGAGGGTTCTCCGAAAACCTTCATCGTTGAAGACGTTAATGTGGAGCGGCAACGCTTGCTTGCGAGCGCACTACACCTGACGGGCCCAATCTTCGGATCAGGTTCCAGGCTTTCGGCGGGGCAACCAGGAGAGCTGATTGTGGCGATTCTGGGAGAATTGGGCCTGACCCAGGAAGACATCAAGCGCTTCGGCCGGGACGCCCGCGGCACCGTCCGAGATCTGATCGTACCGTTACCCGATCTGGAGCTTAGCGAAGAACGCGGCAGCCTCGTTCTGGCGTTCACGCTGCCTGCGGGTTCGTACGCAACTCAGCTCATCCGCGAGTTCACGCACGGTGAGTTTCTATCGGGCCAACGCGCATCCCTCGCCACGCCGAGCACAGACTCAGAGCAACAACCGTAGAACGATCCGCAACACGGGGCCCGCAACGTATCCAAAGAGATTCCAAGCGACAAACAAGCCGAGCATGCCGGCCATGGGAACTTCGTAGAACCAATCGATCAGGCGCCCCAAGCTCTTCGGCCAAAACCCCTGAACAACACCCGCACCATCGAGTGGCGGCACCGGCATTAAATTAAACACGCCGAGCATCGCGTTGAGATTCATGAGAATGCTCAGCGCCATGGCGACTGCGCCCAGCGGCGAACTGTTTTCAACCCCCGGCGGCAGAGCGACCATTTTCGTAAACTCAAGTTCACCCGGGAGCGGGAGTACAAAGACCCCGGCTGCCAGGAGACCCTTGAGCGTGATGAGCGCGGCGCCACACAGCAGAAGATTGGTAGCCGGGCCGGCCAGCGACATCAGACCCTGCTTCAAAGGATTCCTTCGGCCCCAGGCGGGATCAAAGGGAACGGATGCCCAACCAATCATCCAGCCGCCCATGATGTACGAGATGATCGGAACAACCAGCATCCCGAAGGGCGAGCGTTGAATATGCGGCACGGGATCCAAGCTCATCACGCCCCCTACATAAGCAGTTGGATCCCCGCCTCGATAAGCGGCATAGGCGTGGGCAAACTCGTGGCACGTCGTGCTGAAAATGAACACGCCATACCAAATCAATAAGTGCGCGACATTGAAGTCCATCGCTTTGCGTTGAGCACCTATCTGTGCGTGTGCGGAATGTCCAGGGGACTCTCCTGTCGAAGGCTTTGCCGTGGGCAAAAGAAGCATGGCGAGCGAACTCGCCAGCTGTGACAAACCGAAAAAACCCTCATGGGCAGGCGCTCAACGACTGAGCGATCCACACAAAATTAGGCGTAATCACAAGGCAGTATTGCATGAACATGCATGATGCGTGCATGATGCATGTTCATGGGTTGGCTGCGCGAGTTGGTTGGGCATTCGACGTTCAGGAGCCTCGACTCCCTGGCCAAATCATGTGTGACCCACCCGCGTTGGCCAACAGATGTGGTCGTCCAACCGCGCTCTCTCGGTGCGCTGCTTGGCAAACTGGATCGCCAGGAGGAGCTCGAGTGGTTGGCCAATCGTCCGGAGATCCAGGCGATCCTCGCCGAACTCCTGGGCGCAAGCTTCACGGAAGTGCAGCGGGCCCTGCCATCCCAGCCCAGCCACCAGCTGCACAGGTGGATATGGCGTGACGCTCCGCGTGCGAGTTCGTTGGACCTCCTTCGTGAACCCCTGCCCCCGGGCCTCCCTGAGGCAGCCATTGGCTTTGCTAACCCCGCACGAACCGGCAAGGGCGAGCGTTGGCTCTGGAGCGCACCCGAAGGCTCGGGCCAGGAGCTGCTCGGACGCTGGCTCAGCACCAATCACCAAGCTGAGGTCTTCCGCTCGGTAGAGAATCTGGAAGGGCGTAGTCCGCATCACTCGTTGTTTGTGCTGCTTGAAGAATACAACCGCGACACGCTCAACACCCTAGCACAAGTGTTCGCCTCACTACCGACAAGCACTAACATTTTGTTAGCCGTGCCAATCTCTCTTTCGACGCTCAAGGAGAGCGATCCGTTTTGGGTTTGGGTTTGGGACACTTTCAAAGGGCTCGAGATAACCTCCTCCGTTGGAGACACTCGGCGCATCGTGACGTGGCTGCTGCCGCGCCTGCCCACTGATTCCGTCTTAACTCAGGCGCGCTCCTTGGCCTTTGTTGAAAAGACGCTCACAGAGCGCAACTGGACTACTTTTGACGACATCCTGAGCCTGTGCGGCACAGTTGATTCGGTGGCATTCGACGGCAGAGCCGATTTGGAGCGGCTTTTGATTAACCTCGTGAACGCGCGACTCGGGAGACTCTCGGGAGATCCGCTGGCTGCGTGGTTAAAAAGGCACGCGGCAGGCCTACTTTCCGGGATTTTCGGGCAACTCCTGGAGCGTGGCCTTGCCTGGCACCGACCTCGCTCGATCGATGAATGGAGCGAGCTTATACCTGATGAATTCAGGCAAACGGTGGATCAACGCTGGCTTCTGCGCATGTTGCCCGACGCAGAGGCGCACATTCGACCTCGCGATGTTGAACGAGCCGTCAAACAGTTATCGCCGGGTGCGTTCCAGCTTGTCTTGGCGCTTGAACGCCTTGGTTTCCTTTCCCTCTTGGGCCCTGACAGACTCACTTTTGGTCCACATTGGCTGGGGCAGTATTTATTCGAATCGGCTTTGCTAAACACGGTCCGGCTGGCATCGCCAGCTCTCGGTGGTTTGTTGCTCGGCGAACATGCCGCCGAGATCACTGGGTGCCTAGCCACACAATGGTGTCTCGATGAGCTCGATCTTGACCGAGTGCTTGAGAACCTAGATGCAGAACGCAGCATCGCTAACGTTGCCACGCTGGACATTGTTTTCCGGTTAACGGGACTCACCCTGCTTCGGGGAATAGAGCTTGAATCTGAGCAACTCTCGGAACTCTGGAACGAACAGGAAGCAACACTCTTGCCCGGAGTGGTGCCCGGGGTAGCGCCGCTCTTGAGCTACCCTAAGGCCCAAATCGAGCGCCAGACTTTGCTCTCTGACGGCTTCTTTTGTGTTGCCGCGCTGTCCATTACGGAACACACCCTGCCTTCAGCGAGACCTCACCAGTTACTCAACCCTTGGCGCCTCTCGACAACGCTGAACCTACCTCTTGAGCCCTTACTCGATACGATCAATGAATTCCTGTCTGCCGCTGAAACGGAGGGCGAACCCTGGCTTGAGGAAGTCTACTTGCTGTTGCATCGACTGCGCCCACACGCCACACTGCTCCTCCAACAACACCCAGTCTTCCGAATGTCATGCCTGGCGGCGGCCTGCAAGTCTAAACCGTTAGCCTGGAGCCTTGTATGCCAGGTACCCAGTGAGCGTTTCGCTGTCTCTGCTTTCAAGAAAATGGTGGAAGCCGAGCAGAGCTTTGCCGAAGCAATCCAGGAAGTTGCTCGAGCCTATGAACGCGCTGGGTGCCCAGAAGACATGCGGTTTCTGGCTCCGTTTGGCGCTCTTGCTGATGAAATCTGGCCACACGTGAGCGCCGCCTTTGCCGTCTCCTTGCTGAGTCATGGTCGGGCTTTGCGGCTTGATCTCAGTCCCGCACTGTGGCCCGAGCTACTCGGTCTGTGGCGGCCCACATTTTCCTTGGCGCAGTGTGCGCATATGCCTGCACGCGTTGCCGACAGCGCCATGCGACGTTTTGAGATGCTTCCGATTGAACTGATAGCGGCCGTTTGGAGCCACCACGACAGCATTTGCGAAAAGTTTTGTCGGGAACTACTCCAGGCTCAACAGCTGGAACGCCTCGTACGATTCGTACTCTGCACACCGACAGCCAAGCTCGGGGAATTGCTGAGACGGCTTGCGCTCACCCCAGACCAATTGCTCTCGGTGCCCAATGCAACCAAAGCAGAATTCATGGTCCACCTGCACACCTGCGTACGTCTGCGATCTGTTGAGTTTTCCGTCGCGTTTCAGCTACTCTCGGGCCTGCAACAAGCCCACCAGCTGCTTCAGGCGAGCCGCGACCTGAGCTAAGTTAGGTAACTCTCGACGTCAGTAGCTCTGGACATGCATGGTGATGGGCGCCATGCCGAGAAGCAGGAGTTCTTGGGTCGTAGCTTCGGCCATCTCTGGGGTCCCGCAAATATAGGCGTGAGCGAACGGTTGTTGGGCGAAGGCTTGGGCGAGGTGAGCCTGCACACGGCCTCGCGCACCTTGCCACACGGCGCTCGGTTCGGTCAGCGTGGGGAGAAAACTGAAGCGCTGGTATTGATTGGCTAACGCTTCAAATTCCGCACGGAACAAGATCTCCTCTTCGCGCCGACAGCCGAAAACCAAAACACCCGCGTCGGGCTCAGCACTTGGTGCTCTCCGCAGAAATTCACTTTGGAGCATCGCCCGAAGCGGCGTGATCCCTGTGCCAACCGCGACGAACAAGGCCGAACCACTGTGCCGCGCCCGTACGAAGCTGCCCTGCGCGCGGGTCACCCAAAGCGTGTCGCCCAACTGAGCTCGCGACAGAAAGCTGTTGCCGCGGATCGAGGCTGCCACGTCGAAGACCCCCGGCTCCGCTGGATCTTCGGCCGAGGAGATTGAATACGACGCCAGCGCCCCCGTACCATGCAATCCGAGCTCGACATGCTGCCCGGGAAGCCAGGAGAACGCGGGCTCATCGCAACGCATCCGAAGCCCTACGACGCTCGGACTGAGGCTCTGAACGTGGATGATTTCGGCGTTGAGTCGCTCGCGTGGGTCCATCACGGCATTCTCGGCACCGTCACGGATAGCCGGTTGAACCGCGCAAAACAAGGCTTCTCCTGGGGCATTTCGCGCTTGGTTGTGGTTCTTGTAGGCTTGGCCCACGATGGCCTGCGCTCCACTCATGAACTTTTTTGGCCACGCCTGTCTTGCAGCCCGTCGCGACTCAAGCGCCGGGTTTGTGTTTGGCGAGGCAGCTCCACATCTGCCGGCCCGCACGCTCACTCACCGGCCGCGCCTAGCGCTCACTCCATCTGAGGTCCGTGTGGCTTCGGACTGGGCTCAACACTTCACCCCTCGCATTCAAAGCGTGGCAGAACCGTGGCTGCGTGAGATCGAAGCCGCACTCGGGGAGGATTAGCGTCGGTGCCGAAATCGAAAGTGGGCCCGGGGCCCAATATTGCCGAGACTATTTTTCGCGATGTGCGCCGACAAATCCTGATTGGAACGCTGGCACCCGGTGAGCGCCTGCTCGGCGAACGCGAACTCGCGGCCAAGTATAAGACCAACCGCAACACCCTGCGCGAGGCCGTGCGGAAGTTAGAACAGAGCCGCCTCGTGACAGTGCGCCACGGCCAGGGGGTCACCGTGTCTAGCTTTCGGCACACCGGGACAATGGACCTGCTCTCACCATTTTTGGAAACAGCTCCTGATCTCGGTGAGGTGGTGCGCCTCCTCGAAGATATTCTGCCAGCTCGCCTCCTTGTGATTGAATTTGCCGCTCGTCTGGCGGTGCGTCGGGCGACCAAAGCGGATATTGAGCGGTTGCGAGATATTACGGATCTTCTCATTGCGGCGTTCGAACGCGGCGATCGTGTGGTGATCGCCCACGGTTTTCAGCGCTGGCTGGAGACTGTCGTGGACGCTGGGCACTCCGTGGCCATTCGCTGGGTGGCTAACCCCTGGCTCGAATCCTATCGCGATCTGCTCGATCGCTTTCCGGTGTTGTGGGTGCTGGAGCCGAGCTTTCCCGAGCACCTGCGCGACTTCCTGTTGGCCCTTGAAGAGGGCGACGAGCTGAAGGCGATGGGCGGGCTGCGACTCTATTACCAACGCGTGGACTCAGCGTTCATCAGCGCACTCGAAAGCGCGATGTCGATGCGCACGAGCACGCCCCCGTCCCCGGCCACGGCTGAGACTCCGTGCGTGGCTGCAGCAGAGAAGCCGCCCGGGCCTAAGGAACCGTGATCGAATCAGCCGGGGGACTGGCGGGCGTGGCCCCGATGGCTTCGAGGATCTGATACAGCCCAAACGTGGGCATCCGGGTGAAGCCGTTCCAGGCGGCTGACGCTAACGTCCCGTCCTTGAGCCAATCCTTGATCCATTCGCCCGCGAAGCGTGCCTGGCGCTGCTTAAGCCCTGCGCCCAGCTCTCGGGACCAACGTCGATTGTATTGTTCGTGGGTTCCCACCGGAGAAGAGAAAATAATTGGGAGCCCAAGGCCGCCAAAGAACGTCATCTCGCTCGGTTTGGTCCACAGGATGTCCGTGCGCCCCAGCAGGCGGTTGAAACTGCTGAGATAGCTTTGGAAATTTGACGCATACAGGATCTGAATGGGCGCGTCTTTTTCATCACCTAGGCTCCGGCCAAGCCCACTCTCTTTGACGGCCAGCGCGAGCTGCTGGGCGACCTCCTGACGTACACCTGCGACCAAGTGCAAACGCAAACGCTTCTCCGCCAATAAACCGCGCAACGACGGCAGGAACTCCCGAACGAGGCCCACTTGAGCGCCCGCCCCTCCCACCGCAAACGTCAGGGTCAGCGTCGGATCTTCAACAGACTCGGGTAACGGCCCAAGAAACTGCGAAATAGCGTGCTTCAACTCGCCACGGAACACGCCAGATGGATCGAGGCGCACCAGACGCGCCGCCAGGTTTTGCTTCAAGAAGGTGAGCTCAGTGCCCCCCACAAGTTCATGAGGAAGCGGGAACCCTGTGACTAATATCTTATCCTCGGGCACACCATAGGCACGAAGACGCCGCCGAGTGCGCTGGGTGGGAACCAAATAGACGATCCGCGTATTGGCCGCGTTCATGGGTGCCCACACCCGATTGATGTCGGAATCCGTCACGATACAGAAAATCTTGTCATAACCGAGGCGATCGGCGGCAATCGCGGGCATGAAGAAGGTGGTCACGAGCGTCCGCTGGGTCCGCTCCAAGTGCTCCACTAGGCTGGAACCCAGGCCTTTCTGAATCAACCGATCCAACACACGAGTGCCAGCACTCGGGCGGGATTGATCCCGCTCCGCGTAGAGATCTGCGATATCCGTGACGCTCTCCAGCATCGTACGAAACGGCGAGCCTACGAGCGGTAGCTGCGAAGCGCGTGAAATCCCTTCGTAGTAGCGGCGCACATAGGACCAGAGCTCACGGTCCTTTTCCGTCGCAATCGGGGGACGGTCTGCCTGCAAAACGTCGACCTTGAGCGCGTCTGCCAACGCGTGGGCTGGCCGCAAATGGCCGTAGCCCATGTCGATTGCAACCAAGGCGAATCGGGTATCAGCTTCTGGCAGGGCTGAACTCACGCGCGGCTAGCCGCCAGATTCTCTTTGATCGGTGGCGATAGCTGCGTGCCCGGCCCGATGAACATCACATGACCTCGCCAGTTCACGGAACGATTGAAGAGACCCACCCACCAAATACCAGCAATCAGCAGATCCTTCAACGGTATGAGCGCTAGCTGCAAAAGCCCAAGCCCTGAAGCGCGAACGCTGCGCGCCATCAGTTCATCAGAAAGGCACTTCACCAGCACAAACACCAAGGACGCAAACCAAAACCCCGGTCCGAAAACCGCACCACTCAGCCCCAACCCCGCGAGCAGCCATAGCAAAGCCAGCCAAGCCAGCGGATTGGACGTCGACTCGCACACATACGCGAAGAGCGAAATATGACGCCGCATCTGGGCCCACCTCACGTGCCGATTGACGAAGCTACTCAATGAGCGCTCTCGGTTTCGGACAGGAAGCGGATCCGTGCACAACTTCACGCCGACACCGCACTGCTTCGCGAGCTGCCCGAGCATGTAGTCTTCCGCAAGCACATTCTCAAGCGTTCGCCAGCCGCCCATCTGCGCCAGAAGCTGCTTGTGGAACAGCACCGATTTCCCAATCACGCAATTGTGGCCCGCAAAGCTGGCACCCCAGATCATTGATGCCACCAGCGTGTTCAGGTGAATACTCTCGAAGATCGCACCCAGCGTTTGTTCGTCTTGACCCACCAACGTGCTGTGCACGAGGCCAACCGACTCACCATCCCATTCACTCACCAGCCGCGCCAAATAGCCTGGCCCCGGCACAACATCGGCGTCCGAAATGAGCCAAAGGTCATGGCTCGCGAACCGCGACATGAAGGTGAGATTGTTGACCTTGGGATTCATCCCGATGGCAGGTGCTCCGATCAGGACTTGAATTGGAACCTCTGGATGGTTGCGCTGAAAACTGCGGACCACGGGAATGGCCGGATCTTCACGATCCTCAATTCCGAGCACTAGCTCAAAGCATGGATAGTCCTGACGGGCGAACGCGGCCAGATTCTCTGAAAGCGATACATCAGCGCCTTTGATGGGCTTCAGAACGCTGACCCCCGGCTGGTGCTGACCTGGCGTTCGCTTCCGGTTTGCACGACGGATGGCGAAGCTCGCCGTTAACTGCACAAAGACCAGCGCGAAAAGCGAGCCGGTTGCGATGAGAGCAACACTCCAAAAGAGCCAGTGACCTGTCGTCAATGCAACACCATCTGGGGATAAACTGTGGACGACCATAGTGTCGAAAACGTGACAAGCACGAATCATTTATTCTCCGGTACGACCCTCGGCAACAAGCCCAATAAATCCAGACACTTGCACGTCCGTTCTGCGCGCTCCCCAGCAGAACATTCGTCCCAAACAGCAGCTCGTAATTCCCGCATGTCGTCTCAATCAGCGCGTGGCACGCTTCAAAGCTCGATCAGACCTTTGAGGCAACGGGCCTCGGGCTCCATCCATTCGGGCAACACTCGCGAAGCCTCTTCGATCTTGGAACGGTGAGTCACCCATTTGCCGACATCAATCCGACGCGCCTCCATGAGTCCGATAATGGTCGCAAAATCGTCTGCCGTGGCATTCCGGCTGCCCATCACGGTCAATTCTCGTTTGTGGAACTCTGGGTCCGAGAAGGCAATCTCTCCAGTCACCAAGCCCACAAATACCAAACGCCCACCATGACACGGATACAAGAACGACGTCGCCATGCTCGCGGCATTGCCCGAAGCGTCAAACACAACCGAAGGCAATTCGCCACCGAAGAACGAACGTAAAAGTTGCAGATTCTCTTCGAGGCTCGCAGCCGGTAGAGCGCCGTGCTTCACGCCGAGGATCTCTCGGCACAAACGCAAGCGTTCGCTGCTCGTATCCAACACAGCCAGCTCGGCCCCGGTTGCAGCAACGAACTGCATGGTTGCCAGACCGATCGGCCCGGCTCCGATCACGAGCACCCGATCACTCGCGCTGATGTTGCCGCGTGCGACGGCGTGTGCACCGATGCCCAAGGGCTCAACTAGAGCGAGTTCTTCGAATGAAAGCACTGCCGATTGGTGCAGGTTGGCTGCAGGCACCAAGTACTCCGCCCGGAGGGCTCCATCCGCATGCACCCCGAGCACGGAGATACGCTCACAACAATTGGGTTTTCCGCTGCGACAGGCGATGCACACATTGCAGCTCACGTACGGCTTAACCGCGCAGCGATCTTGAGGTTTCACAGCCGTCACGCCTGGGCCGACGTCGACAACTTCGACAGCTGCCTCATGCCCCAGAATGCGCGGATAGCTGAAGAACGGCTGTTTGCCCCGATAGGCGTGGTAGTCCGTGCCGCACACGCCCACCACCTTCACGCGCACGCGCACCTCTCCTGGCCCCGGGTCGGCCAACGCTGCGTCCTTTTCGCAAACCAGCAAGCCTGGGCTTTTGAGAACCAATGTCGTCATGCCCGAACGCTAGCCAGTCTGTTGGGGCCGATGCAAGATTCCGCCTTCCGCGTGCGACGAAAGTCGCTAAAGTGTCCGCGTTCACAGTGACCCAATGAAGAAACGCGCTCCACCAAAGGAAAAACCAGAATTGGTGGCTGCGCTTCCTGAGGGAAGGCTGGAGGAGCGTGCACTCAGCTACCTGAACCGCTTTGATGCAACCCGCCATAAGTTATCGTTCGTACTCGGACGCTACGTGCGCCGGGCGGTCACCCTAGAGGGCCGAGAGAGCGCTCTTGAAGAGGTAACGCGGCTGCTGGATCGCTATGAAGGAAGCGGGTTGATTGATGACCGCCGCTTCTCGGCGAATCACACGCGGTCCCTCTGGCAGCGAGGTAGCTCGCAGCGGAAGACAGCTCAGAAGCTACGCCTCCGCGGCATCGCACCCGAACTTATCGCCGACACCTTCGAGCAGTTGGCCTCGGAAATGCCTGGGGGCGATCTGGCCGCGGCACTCATCTACGTGAGGAAGCGGCGCCTTGGCCCCCACCGGGCCAGTGACGAGGAACGCCAAGCCAAGCGCCAGAAGGACCTGGCGTCGCTTGCGCGACAAGGGTTCAGCCACGACGTGGCAAAGCGCGCGCTTGCCGCGACAGACGACGTGTTCTAAGGAAACCGTCTCTCGATGCAGCTTTCGTGGATATTGTTCCTCGCATTGATCTTCGCGCTTCTGGCGCTGGACCTGTTTGTATTCCATCCGAAAGCTCGCCCGCTCCGCCTGCGCGAAGCCGCGCTGCTCAGCTGCTTCTGGGTGAGCCTGGGTCTCGGGTTTTCAGGAGTGGTTTACGCCGTCTACGCCAACGGCTGGTTTGGCCGTGGCGAAACGGCCACTGCTCTTCCACCGGCCGAAGCAGTCCTCCAATACGTCACCGGTTACCTGCTCGAAAAGTCCTTGAGCGTGGATAACATCTTTGTGATCGCGCTCCTTTTTAGCTCGCTTAAAGTTCCCCAGCAGTATCGCCACCGCATTCTCTACTGGGGGATCCTCGGCGCAATTGTGCTCCGAGGAATCATGATCCTTGGCGGCTCATGGCTCATCACGCGCTTCGACTGGCTCTTTTACGTGTTTGGAGCCTATCTGGCCTACACCGGATTCAAACTGCTCAAGCCTGAATCCGGCGAGCTGGACCCAGAAACGAGCTATTTCGTGCGCATCGCAAAACGGGTCCTGCCACTCGCCAAGCAAGATCACGGCGGGAACTTTCTGGGCCGCGAGAACGGCCGCACGGTCGTGACCCAGCTGGGAATCGCCCTGATCGCGATTGAAGCCACGGACGTGATCTTCGCGCTCGACTCAATCCCAGCCGTTTTTGCGGTGACGACCGATCCATTCATCGTGTTTACGTCGAATATCTTTGCCATCCTCGGGCTCCGGTCCCTCTATTCCATCTTAGTTTCAATGCTCGACCGCTTTCGTCACCTTAAGATTGCGCTCGCATTCATCTTGCTCTTCATTGGCGTCAAGATGCTGTTGCACGCGATCGTCGGCATCGGCAATTTCATATCTCTCGGCGTGATCGCGGGTGCTCTCACGGTGGGCGTCTTGTCGTCGATTCTTCTGCCACCGCCACCCCATCCGGCTGGCGAAGCCTAGGCTGGCTACTGCTTTTCCGACAAAGCCAGTTGAACGACACGTTCGAAAGCGGCCAAGGGCTGCGCGCCTGAAACGATGTAGCCATTGATCACGGCCGTCGGTGTACCCTGTATCTTTGCTCTTCCCGCGGCCTCACTGTCCTCAAGTACGGCAGCACGATGTCGATGGTCATCCAGTGCTAGTCGGAATTGTTTCAAATCCAGGCCGATTTTAGCCGCGTATTTCTCTAAATAGTCGCGGCTCAGGGCTTCACGTTTTTCGAAAAGCAAGGCCTCCATTTTCCAGAAACCAACCGAGCCCCGTTGCTCGAACGCTTCGAGCGCAGCTTCCGCTGCCAAAGCTGCGTCGGTATGAAAGGGTAACGGCAGATTTCTCCAAACGAGTCGAACTTCTTTCGGATGCAGCCTCTGCAGTGCGTCCAGTGTGCCGCGAACCCGCTGACAGAACGCGCATTGAAAATCGCTAAACAGCTCGACCACCACCTTGGCCTTCGGAGACCCTCGATAGGGGCGCGGCGCGTTGGGTGCGGCCACGCTGACGCGCTCAGGCAGTGAGGGCGCTGCAGCTTGCGCCGTTTTCATGATCTCGCCGTACACGTTCAGCGAAGAAATTCCGCCCGCCACGATTTGCTTGGCCAGCACCAAACGCTCATCGATCAGCCGGGCGAACGACTCCGCCGGTTGGGCTCCCATCAGACGTCGCCCGTTGATGAAGAACTGCGGTGTCCCCTCAACCTTGAGCTCTTCGGCGAGCATTTGGTCCGCCAAGAGGGCGCGTTCAAGTTCCAGGCTAATGGGCCTATCCAACGCTAAAGCCTCCGCTTGAGGGAGCCCTAACTCCTTCGCGAGCTCCAGGTAGAGCGCGGAACCAAGCTCGGCTTGTTTTTCAAACAAACGCCGAGCGAGCGGCCAAAACTTTGCGTTACCGTGCGCGGTGAAGACGCGCTGGGCAAAGCGCGCAGCTGGTAGTGCCTCGGCATGAAATGGAAGGGGCGCGTGCTTGAACACTAATCGCACTTCCTGCCCGTAACGCTTTCTGACGTCGGCAAGTGTTTGTTCCGCGTGGAGACAATACGGGCACTGAAAATCGGTGAACATCACAATCGTTACGAGGGCCGTAGCTGGCCCATCGATCGGAGAGCTAGCGATGGGGACTTGATGGACAGCCAAATCAGGGCCTGCCTCATCGTCTTCGCCCTCGGCATTCGCGGACTCCGGTTGTCTGCTCTCAATATTGGTACGCGTACGGTCGCGGTAGAGCTCATTGACATCCTTGTACGGTTTCGGGAGAGCCTTGATTTCGGCGAGCTCTTGCTCGATCAGACGTGCAAATTCGGTCGCCGGCTGAGCGCCTACGAGCATCCGCCCATTGATGAGAAAACCTGGCGTGCCCTGAATACCCGCGTGCTCGGCCAACGCGGCGTCGGCCGTCACTTTTGCACCATATCGCGGATCATTCAGTGCCGTGTCAGCCTCTGCCGGAGAGAGACCAGCTTCCTTGGCCCACTCTACCAGATGCTCGGGAGTTAAGTCGTCATGGTTCGCGTATAACTTCTTGGCGAAAGGCTCAAAGGCAGCCCGACCTTTTCGTTCGAATACCGCCTGAGCCATCACTGCGGCATCCCGCGCATGCTCGTGGAATGGCAACGGCAGATTCTTGATCACAAAGCGCACTTTGTCTGGGTAACGCTGAGCGATCTCTTCCAGCGAATCCTGCGCGCGTGCGCAGAATGAGCATTGATAATCCGAGAAGACAACCACCGTGACCGGCGCCAGAGGATTTCCGAGGATCGGATCCCGAGCGCCAATCGGCACCCAAGCTTCAGGCACTGCGAAGCTCTTCGCCACGGCAGGCGCCCCGTCACTTGTCACCTGTGTTGGTGTGCGCTCGCTCGTTCTTGGCGCTTGCTTAACGGAGTTGCTGCAACCGAAGGCGACGAGCGAGGTGGCTAATAGAAGGAGCTGAAGCATGCTGGGTGCGGAACCCTAGTACCCGAGGCACCATCGGCCAATCTCTGCTTTGCGAAGCGCTGGGGCGGCCAAGTTGTCGGCGTGGACAGTGTCGGACGGGCTCTGTTCGCCCCAATTTCAGCAATTTCCGGCCTTCTGATGAGCGGCACGGTGTCTGCACTGCAGTCCCCCATCGACCATGAGCAAATCTGAAACCGCCGCCACCATCAGTGGCCCTCCCCTCGGCTTGGGGCACGCTCACACCAGCGTTCTTGTTGGCCTGGATGCACACCCTATCTCAGTGGAAGTCTGCTGCACGCGGGGGCCTTCCTTCTTTCAGATGGTCGGGCTCCCAGAAGCCGCCGTGCGAGAAGCACGCGTGCGTGTGGCTAGCGCCCTTGCAGGTATCGGAGTCCTGCTGGATGAGTACGCCATCACGGTCAATTTGGCCCCGGCAGATCTGAGAAAGGCAGGCGCAGCCCTTGATCTGCCATTGGCAGTAGCCGTGCTTGAAGCGGTGCGTGCAATCCCAGCCGGGAGTCTGTCGGGCACGCTCCTTCTGGGAGAGCTGGGCCTGAATGGAGAGGTTCGGCCGGTACGCGGAGTCCTTCCACAAGTGGATGCCGCAAGGGCTCGCGGAATGGCGGAAGTCATTGTGCCGGCGCAGAATGGCCGTGAAGCTGGCCACGTGTTGGAAATCAGCGTCCGAGTGGCGCGAACGCTCGGAGAAGTGGTGGACTTCTGCAGCGGCAAAGCAACGCTCAAGAGCGCGGAACGCGCGGCTTTCCTGGCCGAGGATCCCGAAGAATCCTGCGGAGATTTGGCTGATGTACGGGGTCAGGCGGGTGCTAAACGGGGGCTCGAAATCGCTGCCGCGGGCGGCCACAACCTGTTGATGATCGGCTCTCCCGGTTCTGGGAAAACACTCCTCGCTCGCCTCCTACCGACCATCACCGCGCCGTTAAGTCTCAACGAAGCACTCGATGTCACCAAGATCCATAGCGTGGCTGGATTATTGGAAAGCGAACAGGGGATCGTGCGCCGTCGCCCCTTTCGAGCACCGCACCATTCGGTGAGTGAAGCTGGCCTGATAGGTGGCGGCGACGTGCCGCGTCCGGGTGAGGTGAGCTTAGCGCACCGCGGGGTGCTCTTTTTGGATGAGCTCACGGAGTTTCGCCGAACAGCCCTTGAGGCATTGAGACTTCCGTTGGAAGATGGCGTTGTTTGCATTGCGCGCGTACGCGCACGCGCCTGCTTTCCTTGCCGGCCCGTGGTCGTGGGGGCGGCCAATCCATGCCCCTGCGGGTATCTGGGACATCCCAAGCGCGCCTGTCGCTGCAGCACAAAAAGCATTGATGCCTATCGATCGCGGCTTTCCGGCCCAATTATTGATCGCTTGGATGTGCATCTCTCGGTGCCCCCGGTCGATCCACGCGCACTGACCTCGAAGGCGAGTGCAGAGTCCTCACGCAGCGTGAGGGCACGCGTCGCTCAGGCTCGCGAGCGCCAAAGACTGCGTGCCGAGTACCACCAGCTCGATTGCGTGACCAACGCCCATCTCTCCCTTCAGGCGCTCGAACAAGTGGCACCGCTAGATAGCGAGAGCCGACGCCTTATCGAATGCGCGATGACAGAGTTGGGCTTGAGCGCCCGTGCTTACGTCAAGGTGCTGAGAGTAGCGCGCACGATCGCTGATCTTGAGGAAGAGCCCCACGTTCGCGCTCCGCACCTGGCCGAAGCCATTCAGGGGCGCCTCTTGGACCACCGACAGTTCTAGCTTCGCCCAAGCGCGAAGTCAGAGAAGCAACAGTAGACAATCCAGCGAGTAGGTAATGATCATGAAAACGCAGAAAGAATCCAGCACCCTTAACAGCACCCTTCAAACCGTCATTGGCGACATCGAAAAGAGTTTCGGAAAGGGCTCAATCATGCAACTGGGCGGAGAAAGCACAGAGCGCATCGAAACCATCAGCACAGGCTGCCTTTCGCTCGATGAAGCGTTGGGCGTGGGGGGTTACCCACGCGGACGAATCATCGAAATCTACGGACCCGAATCTAGCGGCAAAACGACCCTCACCCTCCACGCGCTCGCGGAAGCTCAGGCGAAGGGAGCGATCGCCGCTTTTATTGACGCTGAACACGCATTCGACATGCGTTATGCCAAGGCGTTGGGTGTTAATCCGGAGAGCCTCCTGATCTCGCAGCCAGACTGTGGAGAACAGGCGCTTGATATTGTCGAAGCGCTCACACGCTCCGGCTCCGTCGATTTGATCGTGGTTGACTCCGTGGCGGCGTTGGTCCCTCGCGCAGAGCTTGAAGGCGACATGGGCGATAGCCACATGGGCCTTCAAGCACGGCTGATGAGCCAGGCGCTCAGAAAGCTAGCCTCAATCGCCCACAAAACCAACACCACGCTGATTTTCATCAATCAACTGCGCCAGAAAATTGGGGTTGTCTTCGGCAACCCAGAAACAACTACGGGCGGCAACGCGCTCAAGTTCTATTCGAGCGTTCGTTTAGATGTGCGGCGCATTGGTAAAGTGTCCGTCGGAGAAACGGTTGTCGGAAATCGAACTCGCGTGAAAGTGGTGAAGAACAAATGTGCACCGCCCTTCGCGGAAGCCGAATTCGATATCCGTTGGGGCACTGGAATCGATAAAGGAGCAGATCTCGTTGAGCTGGCCACGCAGCATGGAGTCTTCGAGAAGCACGGCGCTCACCTGAGCTTTGCGGGCAAGAGCCTCGGGCAAGGTCGTGACAAAACACGCGACGGCTTGCTTTCCGATCCGAAGCTTGCCCAGGGCATCACCCACGCGCTCTTCAACGTGCTGCCTTCAAGGGCGAAAGAGGCAGCCCAGCCGAGCGCGCCTCCGCCGCCTGCGCCCTCCATGCCTCCCACAAGCCAAGAGCTGAAGGACAAAAAGGCCGCTTAGCGTTTGCGTTGGTGCATCGCCAGCCGCGTGGAGCGTGCACTGGATATTCTCAATGAACACGCGGAAGGTGGCCCATCGAAGAGATCACCTTCCGCGTCGGACATGCGAACAGTCGACTGACTCGCGCGCAAACCGAATCACTGAACCAACGGGCTACGCCCGAAACTCCGAAGCCGCTTAGGCGAGCCCGGCGAGCGGACCCTGGCACCAATCCGCTTTGCCGAAGGTGGTGTCTGGGATGCCCATCGCATTGACCATCGACAGCAGCAAATTGTTGTGCGGGACATCCCCCGCAAACTGAAGATAGCGGTCAGTCTTGAAGTAGCCTCCGGCACCACCAGCAAGGACGTACGCGGCGTCGCCGCGCGAGTGCGCGTTGCCCTTGGCTAATTCGTTGCACCAGATAACCAAGGTATTGTCGAGCATCGTCCCGGTGCCTTCGGGCACCTTCGCGAGGTGGTCTAAGAAATAGGCAAGCTGCTCTGAGTACCAAGTGTTGATCAGCGTGAGCTTTTCAACGGTGTCGGCAACGTCGTCACCATCGTGCGACATGTCGTGATGCCCGCGCGTGATACCCGCATTTAGCCAGGAGAAGGTTGCGCCGCCTACCGACCGATTGAACATGAGGCTCGCCACGCGCGTCTGATCACACGTCAGCGCCATCGCTGCCAAATCCATCTGGAGCTTGCCCACGGTTGGGAAGTTGTCGTTCATCTTGACATCCAACGGACTGCCGAGGCTGGGCAACGCGCACGACGCTTGAGCGCTCGCGCTGGTCGCTGCGGGAATACTTAGACGAGCTTCGAGCTCCCGAATTGCGGTGAGGTGTGCGTCCACCTTCAAGCGATCGCTCTGTCCCAAGCGCTTGTTGAGTGAGACGTAGTCAGCCATGGCGGCGCCTAACACTTCCTGCCTGCGCTGAACTAAGAGTTGATCAGCGGCAGTGGGTCCACTGCCTGGGGCGGTAAAACCACCAAAAATGCGATCGAACGCGACATACGGGCTCGATTCCGGCGGGACGGGCTGATCCGGACCCGAGTAGCTCATGCGATTCCAATTGTCTCCATTGGTTCCTGATTGAATCGACAACTCAAGCGACTGAAATTTCGTTTCCCTCCCAATTGCCTGCGCGATGCGCTGATCAACGCTGATACCATTGGCCCAGCCGGCAGTGCTTCCATCACCGCCCTTGAAGGGACCCCCGTTCAGCATTTCGCCGGTGAGCATGCCGCCCATGCCATTCTGATGGCCGTCACCGCCTCCGCCCTGCTGATCGACACCTTGGATCACGTTGAGCTTCGCTTTGTGGCGTTCGAGCGGCTTCAAGATCCGTGAGAGCGTCCAATTGCTCAGCGTGCCCGTTGGCTGCCAGGCTTTGGGAATGGTGCCATTAGGGCTAAAAAAGACCACAAACCTGAGGGGGGCACCATTCGCAGCATAGCCGGGCGTGCCGGCCGCGCGCACCTTCTCTACCCGGCCCATGATATCTAAAAATGGCAACGCAATCGCGACGCCGCCTGCACCGCGAAGGACTGTTCTTCTGCTCAAAGTCTTCATGGTGTCACCGCCTTTCGGAAAAGAAACGCATCTGTTTTGGTGAACGCCAAGAGCAAGGATTGCATCCGATTATTGTCGGCTTTCATAGCGCTCTCGAGCTGGGACACCGAGCAAGCATCTTCTGGCGTTTCGCTTCTCCCAAACGCATAGCGAAACCATTCCGTCGTCACACAATCGCTGACAGCCGCACTCGTCGCCAGTTTTGCCCCGAGCTCAACCGCGCCGTCAAAGCCCCCATCAATGTCCGTGGCGAGTAGCTGCCCAGCTCCAGAGACAGGCTGGCCATTTTCAGTATCGCGATAGCGGCCGACCGGGTCGAAATGCTCGAGGCCAAGGCCGATCGGATCCATCAGGCTGTGGCAACCCGAACAGGCAATATCCTTGGAATGCTGCGCGAAACGCTCGCGGGTCGAAAGCTTGGGATCGAGCTCTGGTGGCGTGATCACGAGATTGGCGGGCGGAGGTGGTATCAGCTGGCAGAGAAACTGCTCTCGTACGAACTTGCCACGCAGTACAGGTGAAGTTTGCAGCGGTTTCGCGTGAACCGCGAGGACGCTGCCCTGGGACAGCAAGCCGGCACGCTTCACGCCGTCGGTAGCTGACTTTGCGAAGACAGCGCCTCCCGGATCAGTCACCCCATAGAACTTCGCAAGATCGCTGTTCAAGAACGTGTACGGAGCCGTCAGCAGGGCTTGGACAGTGCCCTCGCCCTCCCAAAAGACATTATCGACGAAGCTCTGAGTTTCACTCAAGAAGAGCCCAGGCAACGCCGCGGTGTATCCCGTGTAAACTGCCGGGTCGCGCTCCAGGCTGTTCACACCCTGAAGACCGAGCCACTGCGCGTGAAAATCTGCCACCGTGGCGCGTGCGCGCGGATCCTTCGACAGCCGCAGCGCCTGCGCGTCAACGCCCTGGGGCGTGCCTAATTGGCGATTTTTTGCGGCAGCCCGCAGGGCTGCATCCGGCATGCTCCCAAGAAAGAGATACGAGAGCCGGCTGGCGAGCTCGTAACCGCTGAGCGGCAGGTTGCCGGCAGTCGAAGGCCCTTCCCCGAACTCAACACGGTAAAGAAAGCTCGCTGATTGCAGCATCGCCTCGATCACCATCTCGATCCCACTGCGAAAATCTTGATGCTGTTTGCCCCACAAGTAAGCGTTCTGGAAACGCAGCTGCTCATCCGTTGTGATCGGACGTCGAAACGCGCGTTCCCCGAAATCAGAGATGAACTTGCCCGCGCAACCATCGGCATCGGCCGCCGGATCGCAGGGCAGCAACTGCGTGAGATCAGCCGTTGCGGCAACTGACAGCTTCTCAGCCGCCGCCATGTACTGCTCGACCAGGAGCGTTGAAATCGTTAAGGCTTGCGCGTTGTTGTTAAAACCGAGCGCCGTCTCTTCAGCGACGAATCCCAGCGCGGGCGCCGAAGTGTCCTTGAGGAGTTCTTGGACGGTACCGTTGTACTCGCGGCGCGTCAGGCGCCGGATTGGTGAAGGGCCAGGATACTTGGCCGCACTGCAGGCCGCCGCCGTGGGTGGTGTGATAGTCATCGTGCCCGTGCCGGGAACGCTGGAGACTGGCCCTGTGCCCGAAGGCTGCTCCGCACCCTTCTGCAAGGGTTTATCCGCGGGTCGTCCGGGCGCGGAAACTTGGGCTTCGCAGCCAGCGGCAAGGGCACTTCCCACGAGCGCTAAGGCTTTGAGGATTCGTCGATTGAGTACCATCGGCTAGGCTCCTTCTGCTGGGTGCGGTGAGAAACGCGCGAGATGAGCGGGCAAGCTCAACCAGCCTACAGGAGTCCGGCTGCGGGGCGACCGAAGATCGGAACTATTTTGTACCAATTCGCGCGTCCAAAACCAGCTCCAGCAAAACATTATCGCGCTGCTAGATCGAGCGCCGACTACCTCTTACCTCCTCACACACATGGCGCGCGAACGAGCTCTGCTGCAACCTCAATGTGGTGGGTCTGTGGAAACATGTCAAACATCTGCACACGGGTTAACTTCCAACCCTCGCGCTCCAAAGTACCGATGTCTCGCGCCAAGGTTTCGGGGCAGCACGAAACCATCAACACACATTTCCGCGCCACCTGGGCTATCACGCTGAGCGCTGCCTGCGCCCCAGCACGCGGCGCATCCACAATCACGACGTCCGGCAGCTCAGATTGACTCTGTTCTAGCCAACCGCCGACATCTGCCGCGATAAACCGCCCCTTCAACCCCTGCTCAAGGCTTGAGCGCACCGCCGCTGCAACTGCGTGGGGATCGATTTCCACGCCCACGCCGCGGAGGCCGCGCTTGAGCAAAGGCAATGAGAAATTACCCACTCCGCAAAATAGATCCCAAAACACCCCGGCACCGGTTTCAAGAACGCGATCGGTGACCCAAGCGACCAGGCGGGCGTTCATCCCAGAATTGACTTGGATGAAGCTGCCGAGCGGGGCGTAGAAGTAGAGTCCGTCGGTGAGCGCGAATCGCTGAACTGGCGGCTCCCCCTCCCCTTCCACCCCAACCAGGAATTCTGGACCGAGCTCTGAGTGGATTTTTGCCCACTCAGCCGTTCCTCCACTCAACTGTCTCTTAGGGACCACGTGAACACCGAACTGACCGTCGAGATCGCGGCTACGAAGCTCCACGAAACGGGCTTCGCTCACGCCAGAGAACACGCGCGCTGTGAGCTTGACCACACACGCTGCAAGCTCTGGTTCGAGCACCGCACAGCTGATCGCCTTGTTCGGGTTGAAGAAGCGCAACGCACCCTCAGAATTAACCTGTAAACGGATGCGATTACGGTACAGAAGAGCCGAACCTATTTCAATTTCGTGAGGCAAGAGCGCAAGATCAACCCCTTGCGAAAGCAGAGCGTTGGTGAGCCGATCCACCTGAATCGCGTGCTGCACTGTCTCGTCGAGACACATCAAGCGGCAGCCCCCACACCGCTCCGCGACCGGGCAGGGAGATTGGCGGCGCCCTTCGGCACCCTGAACCAACTCCCACTGCTTGAGCGTGTGGCCCTGCTCAGGCGGCACGAAGCTGAGCCGGTCACCGGGCACGGGCCCCTTTGCCAAGAAATATCTAGCTCCTGATTGAACCCGCGCGTTGCCGCGACCGTTCACGCTGACAGCCTGTCCAAAGATGGGCTCCGCGTCTGGAACACCGGGCATGGCGAAGTATTAACACGCTTCGCTCGGAACTGGCCCGATTTTCCCTGCGCCCTCTGACGTGGTAGCTTTTCGAGGAGGGCTTGCCCGCGTTGACTTCCCCAATCCCCTGCCGCAGAACCCGAGCTTCTAGTCCGTTCCGATGCCCACACTGAGCTCGCACATCGTTCGACGAAAGCTCGCATCCGTTCCGGATGTCGAAGAGGCCCTAGCACGACAGATTCTCTACGGTGGGGATCTGGTGACGAACCTGCTGGAGCTTTCAGCGGTGAGCGAGCCGCTCTTGGTGAACTTGTTGGCTGAGAACTTCGGGCTGGAGCCGGCGCCGCCGGGCGTACTGCCGGTGGCGATGCCAGAGGTTAAGAAACTGATCGGGGCTGAGGTTGCGCTGCTCTACAGTGTCTTCCCGCTGAAACTCGAAGACGGGCGCTTGGAACTCGCTGTCTTTGAGCCGATGCCCTCCGCGATCGAACAGGACCTCGTGTTTTCTCTTGGGGTGCGCATCTTCCAGCGGGTGGCTCCGTTGGTCCGGATTCGGCAGGCGATCGCGCGCGATTACGATCGCCCGCTCGACAAACGCACCACTCGTGTGCTGGCACAGCTCGAAGGTCGAAAGGATCCGCATCCCAGTTTAGCTCCTGCCGCGCTACCCAATGAAAGCCGCGGTCTAGGGCGCTTACCGCGACCCCAATCAGTCTTGCCACCACGGGCTATCACTGAAGAACGATCGACGCTTCGGCCCACGGCAGCGGAACCCACGCTGAGCGCACAGCGAGAGCGCACAGCGACGAGCACCACGCCTTCCCATCCCGGAACGGCCCTAGCAAAGCCGCCACGGCGGCTGGGCCCCTATACCGTCAGCCTAGCGGAACGTGATTTTTTCACAGCTGAATCGCGGGACCAGGTTCTTTTCGCATTCTTCGATTTTGCTGCCCAGTATTTTGAATACACCGCGCTCTTCGTGGTCCACGGAGAGCTAGCCGAAGGCCGCCTCGCTCGAGGCCCTGGTGCGAGTTCGGAGCAAATCCAAAAGCTCGGTGTGCCTTTAGACCTTGAGAGCGTCCTTTCGTCGGCCCATGCTGCAGGTCATTTCAAGCTGGCAGCGCTGGCTAACACCGGGGTCGATTCAACACTTGCTCAAGACTTGGGCCGCCCCACCGGGCGTCGCGTGCTACTCCTCCCCGTGGCAGTTAGGGAGCGCTCGGTGCTGCTGCTGTATGGAGATCACGGCCGTAGCCACGTAAAATTGGCAGATATCGGAGAAGTTCTTGCCCTCGGCGCGCTGGCGGGCAGCACGCTTGAGCGCATGATTGTCTCAAAGAAGTCGCAGCAGCGGGATGGCGCGTCGAACCCTTTTTCTGCGCGGCCATTGCCACGTCCAGGTTCACAATTCACGAGACCCGCACGCCAAGACCGAGCGCAGGCCCTGATCTCCGCGCTAGGTGATGCCAATGCTAACGCGACCGATGCGTCGGCGGTGAATGCCTTCCTTCAGCAAGACAGGCACGCCACGTTGCCCGGCCTGAGCGGGCCTTCCTCCGTATCCATTCTACCCCGCGCCATCGATGTCACTCCGCCGATGGGCACACCGCTCGTAGCTTCGGCGCCGCCGCCTCGACCCATCACGCCTGCGCGGCCGCCCCCGCGCACCCAGCCGGCTTCGCATTCTCAGGTTATCTCCTCGGATCCCCCGCCATTCCTGCGTCCACCGTTGCCCCCGCCACCCCCGAGCCGGCCAAACCCAGGCTTCTCTGAGCCGCTTCCCATTCCGCTCACCAAGAGCAACCCTCCACTCCCTACGCAAGAGCCCCCCGAATCCGGTTGGGAGCTTGGCGCACCCGCCCCACTCGGCGCGCAACACTTGGAAGTTGTCGCAGAAGCTGATTCGGAGCGCGGAACGCCAGCCTCGCGTGCTGTTTCAGTCCCGGCACTGGAGCCGCGGCCCGCAAGAAAATCTAATTCGCACAACCTGCCTACCGTGATCGTCGACCTCGCCAGCAACTGTGAAACACTGGTTTCTGAGCTGATCTCTGGGAATTCCGAGGCAAGCAATCAGCTAGTTCAGATCGGTGGCCCTGCGGCGAGCGCCCTCGCCGCCCGACTGCCTGGCCCGATTCAAATGGATTATCTGAACGCACTTGGCGAAATCCAAGTGCGCGCATCGCAATGCGGACCACTCCTTCGAACCTTGAGCAAGCTCGGCGCGCAAGCTGCGCCGTTTGTGGCACTCCGTACCCTGGATAGTGACGCCACCGTGCGAGCTTGGGCCACTCACTTGCTCGCCGAAATGCCAAGCGACGATGCCGCACGCGCGATCGTCAAACGCCTCTTCGACGATGACCCTGAAGTAAGAAAAGTGGCAATTTCCGCGGGGCGTTCCATGCAGTCTAATTCTGCTGCCCGTCTCAGCTTCCTGGATCAGCTGGCTGCACACGCCGGGAATCGCGACGCTCCTGAAGCGGTGCGCCTAGGTGCCATTCAGGCGCTGGATTCGCTGCGTGAGCCACAGGGGGTTCCCACGTTGATTGCGCTCCTCGCAGCGGAGAGCCCCAAGATTTCACTGGCTGCCCACACAGCACTGTTAACGTTAACCCGAGAAGATCTCGGGAGCCTTCCTGAACCCTGGCAGAAGTGGTGGGAGCAGAATGGCAATCGACACCGCATTGAGTGGCTGATTGATGCCCTCATGAGCGACACGAGCAGCGTTCGGAGCTCCGCTTCCGAGGAGCTGAAGAGCCTGACCAAGGAATACTTCGGCTACTATGAAGATTTGCCCAAACGCGAGCGGGCCCGAGCCCAACAGCGCTACAGAGACTGGTGGGAGAGCCGCGGCAAGTCGCGCTTTGACTAGCCAGCTAACAGGAAGCAGGCGCGCGCCCTACTTGAGGGTGATTGCCCCCTCGACAACTGGCTCGAAGCCGTGGAATGTGAAATGAATCGTATGCGAGAGCCCGAGTCCGCCGAGCCAGCCCTCCGAGAAGCCAACCTTGCGCTTTCAGGCCGCCGTCAACACGAAGCAAGTCGCTTTGCATCGATTGAGCTGCGCGCGAAAGACCCTCAAGATCGAGGTTGGGTTGCCTTAGCGATGCTTTCGGTGGCGCTCGTCGCTTGCCTGTGCGTGCTTGGCGCCTGGCTCATTTGACGGGACTCTCCCGGCTGGGTGGGGCATCTCAGCACTCCTGGCGGGCGTATCGCACCTAATTGGTGAGCGCGAAATGAGCGTGCGCGGAGGACTCAAATAAGTCTGGGAGTTGCCGTTGGCAGTAGCATGTGGCCCCTCCTCCTCAGCCTGCTGTTTTCCATGAGCCTCGTGCTCAGTCTGAGCCCCAGCGCCCAGGCACAAGGCGACGGGACATTGATAGCCGACGGCCTGGGGATGATTCGAACCGGAGCGCGAGCCGGCAGCTATCAACTTTCCCAAGGTGTTAACCTAAATCTGGGCGCCAATTCGGAAGCTCGAGTCTTTTCTCGGTCTCAGGACCTTCCGCTGTTGTCCGGTCCCCTGATCAAGACCTGGACCGTGATCACCACCTCGGGATACGTTGAGGTTGTAGTTGCCAAAAATCAACGCCGCGCAGTGCTGATCACCGACGCCGACCGCCGAGGAGCCATTTGCCTGGGTGGAAGATTGGTTATCGGCACGTTAGCCGGGAACACTGCAGCGGCGAATATCGAAGGGTCTTCCGTAGCGATCTCAAAGGGGCGGATCTCCGAGTTGGCTCAGGGCAGTGAAATAGACTTTCAGGGTGTGGATGAGCCGCCCGTCAGGCGTGCTCTCAAGCAAGCTCAGGTCATCAGCTTGCCAAACAAGCTCTGGCTCGCCCCGGCTGGCGTAGCAAAAATCAGAGGTGTCAGCGTCGCGCCCGTCGCAGATGCCTTGGAATACGAGCTGACGCTACGGCCCCGCGAAGCCGGTCAGGCGGAACAGCGCGTCGTGACCCGCGACCCATTACGCGGCTTTGACTTTGATCTGCCTCCCGGCACTTACGGCGCTCTTCTTAGAACCGTCAGTCAACTCGGCATACCTTCTGCGGCATCCCTCGAGGAAACACTTCAAGTTATCGGCATAACACTCCCCGTAGGGTCGCGCGTGGATGAGCTCGGCAGGATCCACCTGGCGAGCTCGCAGACCGTACAATTCATCAAGGCAGATGGCCTTGTTCAGACAGCCACCGGTGCTCGAAATTCTCGGGCAGCCACTTTGCCGGTGGGGCTCTTTAAGAATGAGCGCACCGCGGTGGCACTCCGCATGCCTGGCTCCCTGGACTGTGCGGTGGTGCTCCTCGTTCCACAGTCTTTGCGTGCGGAGGTTTTCGCCGGGCCGAAGCTTGCCACCTGGCCAGCCGATCCCGTACAAATCTCGATCCGGCTGTTGGGCGACGCCAAGGGGCAAAACCTGAACACCCTCGTTACCAAAGTGACGCTGGGAAACGAGCAGATCGCCGTCAGCTGGCGCCAAGATGGTGATCGCTTGGTCGGGAGCGTGGAACCACGCTCACTGCGTGAACCTGACGTGCTCCGCGTAGAAGTCGCCGATCAGAATGGCGCCCAGCTCGGCCGCGATTTCTTGGAACTGATCAGTACTCCCCCAGCCCCGCCAAAGCTGGGCTCGCCCCTCAGCGTGGCCACGCGTTAGCTACTTTTTCGACTTTTTAGCGCTGCCCTTGTCCTTGGTCTTATCCGCGTCGCTCTCAACCTTGCTCAGATCCACTTCCCAGCTAACCGTCTGCTCATCGCCGACGAACGCCGGAACGATCACTGCTGACAGGGCTCGCAACACACACTTGCCAACAGGAGTATCCGAATGGGGGGGCTCGATGGTGGCTGTCTTTGCGTGACCTGTATTGACAAACACGAGCGTGACCTTCGCAACTCCGCGTTCTACCTTAGCTTGCTCTTCAGCGGTTAGGGCCTCGGGGCAGGTCTGCGCGGAGCGTGTGGCTCGCTTCAGCTCAAGCTCGGCCTGGGATTGATCCCATTTCGCTTGTTCTTCGGTATCTGTTGCATCGTCCGCCCCGAGCCTATCGTCTCCGCGCGCCGCTTTGGCCTTGGCCTGCTCATCGGCGAGCTGTTCCTGCTCGGCAACGTACTCATCCGGCGTACGAATGCCCGACTCCTTGGGAGCGCACGCTGCAAATCCAAGACCCAATACCCACAAGGCTGACCATCGCATGGGCGAGATACTAGCGTGTGCCCGGCCGCGTTTGAAGTCGCTTCCTAAAGACTTTCGTTCCAACAGAATGGCTTCAAAGATCCGTGATCAAGTAATCTTTGATTTTATACAGCAGGGCCCGGTGGCTGATTTCTAGCACCTCCGCTGCCCGAGTGCGGTTTCCACGGGTCTTTTGCAGGGCGCGACGAATCAAGATCTCCTCGACTGCACGCATCGTCTTCTTGACACTCAGCTCACCTGTTTGCAGCTGCACCTGCACAGGGTCGCGCGCCTCTCGGATCCGATCCGGTAAGTCTGGCGCAAAAATGCGATCTCCTTCTGTCAACACCATGGCTCGTTCGATGGTGTTTTCGAGTTCACGCACGTTGCCAGGCCAGGAATACTCGTACAACAGCCGCCGTGTCTCGGTATCGAGCCCTTGCACGTTGGTTCCGAGGCGTTTGTTATTTCTGGCCACGAAATGGTCGATGAGGAGCGGGATGTCTTCGCGTCGGTCGCGCAATGGAGGCACCAGAATCGGTAACACGTTGAGCCGGTAGAAGAGATCTTCCCGAAAGCGGCCGGCCTTGGCTTCTTGCTGCAGATCTCGATGCGTCGCTGCGATAATTCGCACATCCACTTGGAGATCGCGCGTTTCCCCGACGCGTCGGATCTTTTCGTCCTCCAACACTCGGAGGAGCTTCACCTGAAGCGCCAGCGGCAGCTCGCCAATCTCGTCGAGAAACAGCGTCCCCCGATCAGCTTCCTCAAACAGCCCACGCCGGTCGGCGATCGCGTCGGTGAACGCTCCGCGTTTATGCCCAAAAAGCTCGCTCTCCAGTAAATTTTCGGGGATCGCCCCGCAATTTACCACAACAAACGGCCCCGCACGGCGATTGCTCTGGCGGTGTACAGCGCGCGCTACCAGCTCTTTGCCGACACCGCTCTCACCGTTCACAAGAACCGTTGTCTTGTAGTCAGCAATCTTAGCAATCATCCGGAAGATCAACTGCATGCTGGGGCTCTTCGCGACAAACTCTTCGAATTTGTGTTCCTTCAGAACTTCATCGCGCAGCGCGCGATTCTCACGGCGAAGCTGCTCCCGTTCTTCAGCTTTGAGCAGCGTTAAAACGACCTCATCTTGTCGAAAAGGCTTCTGGATATAGTCGTACGCGCCCGCTTTCATGGCTTCGAGCGCAAGGTCGGTATTGCCGTAGGCACTCATGACAATGACGGTCGCTTCGTTACGTTTTGCTCGTAACGTCGACAGCAGATCCAGGCCGCCCATCTTGGGCATCCTCACGTCAGTCAGCACAAAATCAGGACCAAAGGTATCTACGAGCTTCAGCGCCTCCTCGCCACTCGCGGCCGTTTCTACCTGGTAACCCTGGCGGGTCAGCAGCGTACGCAGCACCAGGCGGAGGTTCTCTTCGTCATCGACTACTAGAATCCTTTTCACTACGCAAAAAGGTTATATGTTCCGCTGGTGCTACGCAAGAAGTTCGCACCCTGTCGTCCCCCCTCGTCCCCCTTCGTTACCCCCTGGGTGAAGGGCTGCTCCCCGAGTTCGGGATTCCTGCTGGGGCCCCTTCCTGATAGGCCTGCGATCCTATGCTTTGCGGATTAGACCAGGTGTTTTCAGGTGAGCTCAACAACGTTCGCAAACGCTTGCGGGGTGCACGGGTAGGAATTCTCACGCACGCAGCTGCCGTGGATCGCTCCGGGCGCAATGCCGTTTCCACCCTGGATGAGCTCGGCGCGAGCCCCGCCGTCGTCTTCACGCCCGAACACGGCTTCTTCCCCACCCACCAGGCGCAGGTGCCCATTTCGGAAATTCCGCCGAACCCTGACCAGCCCAGCTTCGTGAGCCTCTACGGGAGCAAGAAGGAATCGCTGACGCCGTCCGCACAGGATCTTGAAGGATTGGATGTGCTGGTGATCGATCTCTGCGATGTTGGAAGCCGCTACTACACTTACGTGTGGACCGCGCTTTTGGCTGCGCGAGCCGCCGTCGCAGCTGGAGTGCATACGCTGATTTTGGATCGACCCAATCCGATCAGTGGAACGGCAACGCTCGCCGAGGGCAAGCCGCAGGAGGCTGACTATTTGTCCTTCGTTGGCTTGGAGTCCCTACCAGTGCGCCACGGGCTAACGCTCGGAGAGCTCGTCTGTCTCTTCTTAGAACGCGATGGCGTGACACTCGGCGCTGAGGGTGCCATCTCTGTTGTGCCAGTGCTCGGCTGGGAACGTCATCAAACCGCGAGTGCCTGGAATCGCCCTTTTTCGCCGCCTTCCCCCAACATGCCCAGCTTGGAAACGGCCCTCGTCTACCCGGGCGCTTGCCTACTTGAAGGCACGAATCTTTCTGAAGGCCGTGGCACAACGCTGCCTTTTCAAATGGTGGGCGCACCCTTCCTGGATGCTGCCAAGCTTGCCGCAGCGTGCGCTGAGCTTGGGGCCCCGGGCGCGCAGATCCGGCCCATCCATTTCCAGCCGACGTTCGATAAACACGCTGGTGCGGTGTGCCACGGTGTCCTTATCCAAGTCACCAACTGGCGCCTCTTTCGACCCATCGCAACCTACCTTTCGTTGCTCGCTCTTGCCAAGGCGCAAGCACCCGACACCTTCAAGTTCACTACGGGCGTGTATGAATTCGAAACGGGACGCCCCGCCTTCGATCTGCTCACCGGTTCCGATGCGGCGCGTTTGGCACTCGTCAATCAGGCGACACCGGCCGATCTTCAGGACCTCGTGTGCCGGGTGGATGCGAGCTGGGCGGATGTGATGGCTGAAGCAGAAGCGCGTGTCGAAAGGGCACGCGGCTAACGAGGAGTCTGAGTATGCCGTACAAGGAAAGCATGGGAGTACCCGATCTCGGCGTGGGCGTGGGCCTGCGCGTACCCCACTATCGAGAGATCCTGGAGCGGCAGCCAAAAGTCGATTTCTTCGAAGTTATCAGTGAGAATTTTATGGGTGCCGGCGGCAAGCCGCGCTACCACCTGGAACGAATTCTCGAAAGTTATCCTGTGATTCTGCACGGGGTTTCGCTGAGCATTGGAGGGCCCACAGAGCCAGACCGCGCCTACCTCGATCAGCTCAAAGAGCTCGTGCGCAAAGTTAAGCCAGCTTGGGTGAGCGATCATTTTTGCTGGTGTGGGGCGGGCGGCGCGCATTTGCACGACCTGTTGCCGCTGCCTTACACCGAAGCCTCCATTCGTCGGGTGGCCCGCCGTGCTGCAATGCTCCAAGATTTTCTAGAGGTTCCCTTCGCGCTTGAGAACACATCGAGCTACCTCACGTACACCGCGAGTGGCTTGACCGAATGGCAATTTGTGTCGGAGGTCGTGGAGCGAGCCAATATTGGGCTCATGTTCGATGTGAACAACGTCTACGTCTCAGCCTTCAACCATGGTTTTGATGCCTTAGAATTCGTGCGCAATGTGCCCCACGAACGCATCGTTCAAATCCATCTCGCTGGCCACACCCAGCTTGAAAACTACATCATCGATACCCACCGCGGTCAGGTGATCGACGAGGTGCTGGATCTGTATCGCGAGACCATCCGCCTGAGTGGCCCGGTGTCAACGCTGATTGAGTGGGATGATGAAATTCCCACGCTGGACATTCTTCTGGCCGAGGCCGAGCGCGCTCGGAGCGTTCGCAACCAGGGCCTCGCCCAGCGTGCGGGCAGCGACATGCCGATTCCTGCTCACGCCCCGACGCGGCCGCATCTGGAAGTTCAGTCTGGGCCGTGGCGCCAGGGCGGACCCAGGGAATCCGCGGGACAAGACTTGTGACGTCTGACCTCTTGGATCAGGAACTGACCGAACTCCAGGTGTGGATGAGTGCACTCCTCCGCCGCCGAACCCGCCTTGAAAAAGACCCGCTCACGACGCGCGAGGCGGCTGCCAGAATCGGCCAGAACCCGCGCCTTTCGCCGGTCGAACAAGTCGAGATTTACCGCGAGCAATTCTGGCTCCGCCATTCAGGTTCGTTATTGGAGGATTTTCCCGGCCTTTCCGGCATTTTAGGGCAAGAAGACTGGGACCGATTGATTCAGGGTTATCTGGAAGCTGTGCTGCCCACCAGCTACACGCTGCGCGATCTCGGCCGGGAGCTGCCGGCATTCATAGAGTCGTGTGGCTGGCTGCCGCATCAAGCGCTTTGCCGCGACATGGCTCGGCTCGAGTGGGCCTACACAGACTTGTTCGACGCCCCCGATTGCGGCCAGCTGGATGCCAACAAGCTTGCTAGCATCCCACCCGAAGCGTGGTCCCAGGCACAGCTAGTCATGAATCCAGCGCTGAAGCTGCTTCAAGTCGAGTACCCGGTGGCCGCTCTCCGACGCAGATTGCGGGAGGCCGGGGACGATGAGTCCGTGCCCATTCCGGAAGCCCAACCCGAGCAACTCGTGCTTTACCGAGGCACCAATCGCGGGCTGTACTATCGAAGCGTTTCCCGCGGAGCTTTTGCGCTGTTGTCAGCCGCCAACGCAGGCTTTTCGGTGGTGGCTGCAGCCGAGCAAGCCATGAACGAAGTGCCAGATGAGCCTATTTTTGCATCCCTTGGGGCCTGGTTCCGTGAGTGGGGCACACTCCAGTGGATCATCGACGTCACGATCTGAGGGCGTGGGCCTGGCTGCACTGCGGCAAGAGCGGTTGTTCAGGGGCGCAGATCTTGCTACGGGCATGCGGTGGGGTTCGCTGATCTTCTCCAAGTAGCACATGAAAAGCGGGGTGCCGTCGTGATGGGCATCTTGAATGTCACACCCGATTCCTTTTCAGATGGAGGATTGCATTGGGAGGCTGCGGCCTCTGAGCGCCGGGTTGACGATCTGCTGGACGCCGGCGCCGATCTGCTGGACATCGGAGGTGAATCGACGCGCCCGGGGGCGCTCCCAGTATCAGCTGAGGAGCAAATTCGTAGGATTTTGCCGGCCCTTCGACGAGCGGTGCAGAGAGGTGTCGCTGTTTCGGTCGACACGGCGAGCGCGCTCGTAGCCGAGGCTTCACTCGCTGAGGGAGCGACTCTCATTAACGACGTTTCGTGCTTGGAAGACCCGTCCCTCGCACTTGCCGTGGCTAAACACGACGCTTCCTTGGTGTTAATGCACTCACGGGGCTCCCAGGCGCAACGCCAAATGTCAGCCTTCTCGGCCTATCCCGAGGCCGCGTACGACGACATCGTTGCTCAGGTGAAGATTGAGTGGAGCGAGGCCCGCGAAAAGGCCGAAAGCACCGGCCTCGACAGAACGCGCATCTTTTTTGATCCTGGCCTTGGATTTGCCAAAAATGCGGGTCACTCGTGGGAACTTCTGACACGATTGGCAGAGTTCCAGAGCCTTGGTACGCCTATCGTGATCGGTCCGAGCCGAAAATCTTTCCTCGCTACGCTCGATGCTTCTCCGCCGGAGGAGCGCCTCGGCGCCACGATCGCGTGCTGTCTTTTGGCGGTTGAGCGCGGAGCCTCGGTGTTACGTGTGCACGACGTGAAGCCCGTGGTGCAAGCCTTGGCCGCCATGCGCCGCGCCAACCCAAGTTTCGGGGGGCGCCATGCTGGATAGCCTTTTCCTCTATTTTAGGGACAGAACGCTGTTGCAGTTTGCGCGCGACGCGTTCGACATCATCACGGTCACTGCGCTCACCTACGCCGTACTCCTAGTATTGCGGGGCACGCGCGCGATGCAGGTGGGGCTCGGGCTTGGACTCGTGTTTTTGCTGTACGTCGCGGCGCAGTGGCTGCAGCTGCTCACGTTGCTCAGCATCATGGGTTCCCTCGTTTCGAACATTATTCTGGTGGTGGTGGTGGTGTTCCAAAGCGATATCCGGCGCGGGTTGCAGCGCGTTGGGAGCAGCGCCTGGTTCAGCTTCTCACGAACCCAAGAAGCACAAGTTATCGATGAAGTGGTCGAGGCGGCCACCGAGCTAGCTCGCCATCGCATTGGTGCGATCATCGCCTTCGAGCAGGACGCGAATTTGGATGAGTTTGTCGGAGCCCACAAAGGCCAAGTGCTGGACGCCAAAGTGTCGAGCGAGCTCTTAGTCGCCCTATTTGTGCCCGAAGGCTTGAACAAGCTGCATGATGGCGCTGTCATCATTCGCAACCTCCGTGTCGCCAAGGCGGGCGTTTTCTTTCCCATGCCAGAGCGCTCCCTCGACAGCAGCTTCGGTTCACGGCATCGCGCCGCCCTGGGGATCACCGAAGAAACAGACGCCGTCGTGGTGATCGTGAGCGAAGAGCGCGGCACGATCAGCTTCTGCTTCAACGGCAACATCGCCTCCAGTCTCGACGGCCCCAAGCTGCGCACCATGCTGGAAGCTATTTTCAATCCGAAGGTGCGAAAGAAGAGCCGCCGCGCCAGCTCCACGCGGCGCAGTAGTATTTTTCCTGCGCCCTCGGTGCCGCCATCCCTGAGCGAACGCCGGGCTCCCTCCCCCCGCCGAGCCGAACTGCGAACCGCCCAGCAGCTTCTGCGAACCGATCCCCAGCCGCAGAGTGCCGGAGGGCCGTCCGATCTAGAGCTTCCTGCCCGTGCCACCCTCCTCGACACCCCTTCGCTTCGGCGGCCAGCCAACAAACGGGACGGGCAACTCAGGAACTCTGCAGTGGCACCGAGCAAGAGCTTGGACGCTCCCGAAAGTGCACCGCTCCTTTCCGAACCCCTACCGATGCCGCGCGTTGAGATCCCGGATCGGCTGAGCCCCGCCAGGGACACGAGAGACAGCACCCCTCCGGGCAAAGCAGGAGACCAAGAGTGATTCAACCGATTTCCAGCGGCTGGTCGCTGGCACGTGAGTATGTCACGCACAATTTAAGTCTGAAGCTGTTCGCGCTGTGCTTCTCGCTCGCTCTGTTTGCCTACTTCCATGGCCAGGGCGATAACCATCAGCGAACCGTGCGGTTCGATGTTATCGCTCGGCTGCCTCCTGATTCTGCGAAGTGGGCACTGTTGACAGCCCTGCCGTCCGAGATTCGAGTCACGATAAAAGGCCCCATAGGGACTATCGATCGCCTGAGTCAGAACAGCGCTCCGCTTGAGCTCGATCTTCGGAACGGCAACCGCAAACAAGTCACCTTTGACGAGAGCCTACTGTCGTTGCCGCCTGATGTGACGGTGCTTTTGATCGATCCACCGAGCCTCGATCTGGAATGGCAAGCCGTAGTGGAACGCGAGATCCCGCTGGAGGCCAGCATGACGGGGCAACCACAAGAGGGCTTCGTGGTGAAGGGTGAGCCCGTTGTGTCGCCCGGGAAGCTCGTGGCCATCGGACCTTCGAGCATCGTCCAAGTGCTCCAATTTGCGAGCCTGGAGCCCTTCAATCTGACCGGGCTCACTGAAGGCGTGCACCGTCGCCGCATCAAGGTGAATGCGCCGGTCGAGCGGGTTAAATTTCGGGGGCCCCAGCCAGCCTCGGGCGACAACGCGGTGGTTGTAAACGTAGCTGTAACGATCGCGCGTCGCATGAGCGAGATGAAGTTTGCTAATCGGCCGGTGAGCGTCGTCGGCGTGCCAGCAGGATTTTCGAGTCCTTCGTACGTCGACGTCACTGTCGTCGGCCCACCTGAAGTGGTCCGAGCTTTGCGCGCCGAACAAGTCGTACCAAGAGCAGATGTCGGCGCACTGCCTGGATTCACCGCCAAGGAAAACAAGCGCGGCTCACGCACCGTGCGGCTCACGGTAGATCTTTCAAAGGCTGAGGTTGAAGTGCAGCCGCCGACCGTCACCGTCAGATGGTAGGTGAGCTCAGAGGAAAGTAACCTGCAGCCGAGAACGGGCGTTCTGATAGAAAGCACTCGCCGATGCCGCTAACCTGCGCCCCACATACCAACGCCTCACCGACTCCGCAACGCTCGCAAAAGGCTGGCTACGAAACGGCTCAGGGGCTGCCCGATGAGCGGCACGCAGCTCAGAATTGGTAGGCTCCAGCATGGGGGCCACCATCTGATCTAAGTAGAGGCTCGCCCGGGCTCTTCGCCTAAGGATCCGAGCGAGTTCAGAGACGCTGATCCCCTCGACCCGCTCTGCGTTCGCAAGTGCCGTGGGCCCACCGACGGCTTGAATGAGTTGAACGCGCGCCGCGCGGGTCTGCCGCTCGAGAGCAGCCTCGGGTGGCTCGGGATCAATCGGCAAACGCGCGAGCAGTGTCTCGGCGATGTGTCGCTCCAGAGCGACCACAACATGCCGCTCACGGTAGGCTTCCGCTGCCCTCGCTTCGTAACCCACGTCGGCGAGTGACTCGAGACGAGCTTCGAAGCTCAATTCACGCTCAAAAATGAACTCGGGCGTCGCCACGCCCCCAATCTCTGGCGCTACAAAACGGACGACTGCGCGTTCCAGCTGCACGACCTTAGCTTCACAGAGCGTGTGCAGGCTTTCGACGAAGCCTGTTGCTGCCACCGCCAAGAATAGGCGCGCAAACTGACGGCGCGGCACGTGAGCGCCTACAAGGGTGTCAGAAACGCAACGACGGGGCTCGCTCCCCAGCTCATTCGTCTGCTGTTTCAAAATCGTCCTTTGAACTCGGCAGAGGCGCTGGATTGCCCGATGCGTGCTCCACATAACCCCGAGCCGCCCTCCTGGCACGGGTGAACTCAGCGAAGGCTGTGACTTTTTCGAGATCGTTGGCTCCCATATTCTTAACGACCTCGGCCAACTGCTGGCGCAAGGCGTCGGCGCTTCGACTTCTCCTACTTGCCAACTCGAATTGGGATATCGCAGGCAATTCCTGGAGGGCCGGGAGCGGCTCCAACGGCACGCGCGGCACCGCCACCACAGAGTGTGCGGAAAGCCAGGCTTCGAGGAACACTCGAAGCCTCTCACTTCGAAACGCAAACCAACGCTCACGTTCCTCAGCACTTCCCACCAGCGCATCCTTGAAGCGTCGAAAGGCACCCTTGCCGTCTATCGCCATCTCAAGCTCCCGACGGAGCTCCTCGCTCACCACCGTGGGGATGAAGCGCTCCATCCAACGGTATTGTTCGCGCGAGCTCACAGCTTCCACGCGTAGGTAATTGCTATCTGTCGCAATGCGCGCGTGCATTTCGGGATCCGCGATGCCATCGACCACCCGCAGCACCTCGCCGGCGTCTAAATGGAGATAGCTATGAACCTCCGGCGCGTTATTTTCGAAGGCATCCTCAAGCGCGTCCCAATCCACTGGGACTTCACGCATCCGAATTGGGGCGGGGGCAAGTGGGGCAAGTGTTGACATAACCTGCTTTCAGTCTATCGCGCCGTGCGCGCTGGATGTCCTCAAAATGGCAGTTGTCCATTGCCTGAGCAGCTTTTCCCGTTCTTCAACGGGCAGGCATGGCTCAAATGCCCGCTCGGTTGTCAGCAGGCGCGCCGCGTCTTCCGGCCCAGAAAATAGACCCGCACCGATGCCAGCGAGCATCGCGGCCCCGCGCGCGGTCGTCTCAAGCTCGGAAGGGCGCTCGACCAACACACAGGCCACATCTGCTTGGAGCTGCAGCAAGAGGTCATTCTTTGAGGCACCGCCGTCCACCTTCAGGCGCGGAATTGGCACTCCTAAATCCTGGCTCATCGCTGCCACCAGTTCATGCACCTGGAGTGCTATCGCTTCTAGTGTGGCCCGTGCCAGATGCCCGCGCGACGTACCGCGCGTGAGCCCACAAATAAGCCCACGAGCCTCGGCATCCCAGTGCGGTGCACCCAGCCCCGCCAACGCCGGCACAAATGTGACGCCGCCATTGTCTGGAACGCTCCGTGCTAACGCTTCAATTTCAGAGGCTGAACCGATGATTCTTAGGCCATCTCGCAGCCATTGCACGGCTGCGCCCGCCACAAAACAACCACCCTCCAGCGCATACACGGGCTTATCCCCAATTTGCCAGGCCAACGTGCTCAATAGGCCGTGTTGGCTGGCGCGCGGCAAGGCACCTGTATTCATCAACACAAAAGCGCCTGTGCCGTAGGTGCACTTCACATCGCCGGGCTCGAAGCAGCCTTGACCGAATAGCGCCGCATGCTGATCGCCTGCAATCCCGGACACGACAATTCCATCGGGAAGACCTGGCACGCCGCGCGTGGACGCCACCTTCTGGGCGCTCGGAACTATCCTCGGCAGCACCCCTGCTGGCACATCGAACAGCCGGCACATCTCGGGCGCCCATTCACGTTGCACGAGATTCATGAGTGAGGTGCGCGAAGCGTTCGTCACATCCGTAACGTGGGGCGCTTGGGCCGCAGAGCCACCCGCCAAGCGGAATACCAGATAGCTATCCACCGTGCCGAACGCCAACTCACCTGCTTGGGCTCGAGCGCGAGCGCCGGGCACATGATCGAGGAGCCACCGCAGCTTGCTCGCGGAAAAATAGGGATCGAGAACCAGCCCCGTCGTGCTCCGAACGTTCTGAAGCTCTCCTCGCTGCTTCAGCTCCGCACAAAACGCACTCGTTCTCCGGTCTTGCCAGACGATGGCACGGTGAATTGGCTTACCACTACTCCGCTCCCAGAGTAACGTCGTTTCGCGTTGATTCGTGATACCGATCGCGGCGATATCTGAGCCTCGGACCTGGGCCGCACTCAGTGCATCTGCAATCGCGCCCACCACACTGAGCCAAATCTCTTCGGGCTCGTGCTCGACCTCGCCCGGGTTGGGAAAATATTGCGGGAACTCGCGGTTCGCTCGACCGAGCGTGGTTCCGTCCAACCCAAGGACCAGTGCCGTCGACCCCGTAGTTCCCTGATCGATTGCAAGAAGGTGTTGAGCCACGTCAACTTCAGCCTAGCAGACGCATGCCCCCCGGGAAGCTTGTCCCGGCGCGGGCCGGAAGGTAGCCTTCTCCCCCATGGCTCGCTTGTTCCTCATCACGCCCGAAGGGCAGCAATCCGTGGAACTTCGCGCCCACAACTCGCTCGGCCGACATCCCAGCAACTCGATTCAGTTGCTGGATAAGATCGTCTCGAAGGAGCACTGCATCATCGAGCGGCGTGGCACTTCGTTTGTGCTGCGTGATCTCGGAAGCCTGAACGGTACGTATGTGAACGGGGAACGCGTGGTGGGTGAAAGACCCCTGCGCCACAACGACGAGATGGCGCTCGGCATGACACGCGCGCGCTTCGAGGACGATCCCGCTGTTTCGCCATTGCCGCCGGCCGCCAGCTGGAATCCTGCAGCTGCAGTGCCTCAGCCAATTGCAGGCGTGGCACAGAATGCTGGCTTTGCAGTGGCGCACGCACCACTGCCACCGCTGGCTCCCGTGTTTGGAGGCCCCGTGGGGTCGCCCTTGCCTCCGCTCGGGGGTACCCGCGTCGATGTCACCGACAAAGCACGGGCTATCGGCAACCAAATCGCCGCGATCCAAAAGGGCTTCCTACCTTACGACCAGATCGCTTCGAATCCCGGACAACTTTCGGCTGACTATGAAAGGCTGCGGCTTTCACACGAGCTTTCCCGGGAAATCGCGCTTGAGCGTGATTTGTCGACGTTGCTTGAGAAGATCCTACAAACGATCTTTCGCTTCGTGCGCGCCGACCGTGGTGTGATTTTCTTGATGGACGATGGCGAGTTGATCCCCGGCGCAACCCAGCGCCGCGATGGCACTAATCAGCCGATTCCCGTGTCATCCACCATCATGAATCACGTGATCAAGGAGCGAGCCACCGTGCTCACGCACGATGCTGCGATGGATTTCGCGGCATCGAAAGGCAAGAGCATGATCCTCAACAGGATCAGCTCTGCGATCGTGGCGCCACTCCTCCACAACGACGAAATCCTGGGCGTGCTCTGGCTCGACAGCGAGACCTTGGCCCAGTTTCAGCCCAAGGACATGGAGATTGTAACGGCCATCGCCGCCCAAGCTGCGATGTTCATCGAGATCAACATCCTCGCAAAAAAGATCGAGCGCGAGATTGTGAATCGGGAACGCTTCAGCCGTTTGCTTTCGCCGAACGTTGCCGAGCGCGTGCTTTCCGGCGAGCTTGAGGTAAAAAAAGGCGGCCAGCTCGTGCAAGAGTGCACGATTTTTAACTCTGATATTCGCGGCTTCACGAGCATGAGCGAGAAGGCCGAGCCAGAAGTCATCGTTGAGATGCTGAATGATTACTTCGAGCACATGGTGGAGACCTTGTTCAAGTACGAGGGCACCTTGGACAAGTTCATGGGTGATGGGATCATGGCCCTTTGGGGCGCACCCGTCTTGCACCCGGACGATGCCCTGCGCGCCGTGAGCTGTGCCGTCGAGCAAATGGAGATCCTCGGTCGCTTTAATCGTAAGCGAATAGAAGCGGATCTCCCGCCACTCGCCGTTGGCATGGGCATCCACACAGGGCCAGTGGTGGCGGGTTATATTGGAAGCAGCCGCGCACTCTCGTACACCGTGATCGGCGACGTTGCCAATACGAGCGCGAGGCTCTGTGGAGTTGCGGCCGGCGGTCAGATCTTGATCAGCCAGGCTACGCTCGAGAAGCTCGGTGGTAAGTTCCAGGTCGAGGAACTGCCTCCGGCGCGGCTGAAAAACAAAGAGAAACCGTTTCGGGTGTTCAATCTGCTGCGTCCTGCAGCGACAGTGCAAATACCAGCAGTCACCGGGGGCAATCTCGTCCCCGAAGTGCCCGGGGCGTAAGCCGCGTTATTAAAGGTTCAACCACGCCGACGCACTGCGCCAGAATCGACGTAGGGCATACCATTCTAGCCCGGCATCTCTCGACGCCACTTGCGATTCAAGGCAAGTATGGTCGCCCTTTTTCGATGGCTCACGTCCTCAGCTTCGAACAGCCAGTAGTCGATCTTATTATGCGCGTGCGAGAGCTGCGTCAGCTCGCTGAGCAAGATCAAACGCTGAACCCAGAGCTCTCGCGCCTGGAAGAAAAGGCTCACAAGCTCGCACGTGAAATGTTCGCCAATCTCTCGCCGATGCACAAAGTCCAGCTTTCGCGGCACCCGGCGCGCCCGTATTCGCTCGATTACATCAAGCGCTTGTTTGAGAATTGGACTGAATTAGCCGGTGATCGCCGCTTTGGCGAAGATGCTGCGATTGTGGGCGGGATCGGCCACTTCCACGGGCGCAGTGTGATGGTGCTTGGGCATCAGAAGGGCCGCACCACCAAAGAGAACATGCACCGCAACTTTGGAATGCCCAATCCCGAGGGCTATCGCAAAGCCATCCGCCTCTACCAAATGGCGGACCGCTTCGGTCTGCCGATCATTACGTTGGTGGATACCCCGGGAGCGTTTCCAGGAATTGGCGCCGAAGAGCGCGGACAGAGCGAAGCTATCGCTGCGGCCATTGAGGTCATGGCGGGAGTCGGGGTACCGGTGATCACCACCGTGATTGGTGAAGGCGGCTCCGGTGGCGCCTTGGCCCTCGCCGTGGCCAATCGCGTTCTTATCCTAGAATTTAGCTACTATTCGGTGATCTCTCCCGAAGGCTGTGCGGCCATTCTTTGGAAAAGTTCCGCGCACGCACCGATCGCTGCCGAAAGGCTCAAAATCACTGCGCCGCAGCTGCTCGATCTGGGTGTGGTCGATAGCATCATTGAAGAGCCCGCAGGTGGAGCCCACCAAGACCACGACTCGGCTGCGCGGAAGCTGGACGCGGCGTTGCTCGAAACCTTGCGCTCGTTAGAGGCCCTGTCCCCCGATCAGCTTCGAGATCACCGTTACCAGCGCTTCCGGAACCTGGGCGCCTTCGTCGCCTAGCGTCTCATATTGCAGAACTGCAACGTCCAAAGGCAGATCACTCCCCCAAGGGCTCAGTTCAATTTCGTGTCATCACGAGTCGCCGCTCGCGAGCTTGACCGTCTCCCCCCTGCTCGCTAGGTTCCACCCCCCAAGCCCCTAGCGGACCGGCAAAAAGCCGTTATTTCCCCCTTTGTGCTCGGATTCTTCACCTTTCCGAGGAGACAGCATGGCTATCAAAGTTGGCATCAATGGTTTCGGTCGTATCGGTCGCTGCGTGCTTCGAGCACTCACAGAGCGCAAAGAGAACGACATCGAGATCGCCCTCATTAACGACCTGACGGATACCAGAACGCTGGCCCATCTCGTGAAGTACGACTCGGTTCACGGCAACTTCAAGGCAGCTTCTGTCGGCCACACCGAGAAGGGCCTAGTGATCGGCGGCAGAGACATCGCTGTCACTGCTCTGAAGGATCCGAAAGATTTGCCTTGGAAGAGTCACGGAGTGGACATCGTGCTCGAATGCACCGGCCTTTTCACCGATAAGGCTTCCGCCGGCGCACACATCAGCGCTGGCGCCAAGAAGGTCATCATCAGCGCTCCCGCCAAAGATCACGACATCACCCTGGTGATGGGCGTAAACGACGACAAGTACAACGCCGCCTTGCATCACATCGTTTCGAATGGCTCATGCACCACGAACTGCCTCGCGCCCGTTGCGAAGGTTCTGCTTGAGAATTTCGGCGTCAAGCGCGGCCTGATGACCACCATCCATTCCTACACCAACGATCAGAATTTGCTCGACCTGCCGCATCGCAAGGGCGATCTGCGTCGCGCACGCGCAGCTGCCGTCAACATGATCCCGAGCAGCACGGGCGCGGCAAAAGCTCTGAGCGAAGTGATCCCAGAGCTCAAAGGCAAGTTCGATGGGCTCGCAGTGCGTGTGCCAACCATTGATGTCTCGCTGGTAGATCTGACCGTTGAAACAGAAAAGAACATCACCGTGGCTTCGATCAACGCAGCGATGAAAGCAGCTGCGGAATCTGGCCCACTCAAGGGCTACCTTTACTACATTGAGGAAGATCTGGTTTCGGGAGACTTCATTGGTCACCCCGGGTCGAGCATGTTCGATTCCACGCAAACCAAGGTTCTGGGCGATAACTTCGCTAAGGTCTTTTCTTGGTACGACAACGAGTGGGGCTTCGCCAATCGCATGATCGATCTCGCGCAGCTCATGGTCAAAAAGTTCTGAAGCTTTGAGGGGTGGTCGAAAGGCCACCTCTCTTTTTGCGCACTGTCTCTAGTTCTATTCCCGTGGCCGCCCCCGGAGCCCTTATGACAAGCTTAACTGGTATTCGTTCAATCGAGGAGCTGAACCTAAAGGGTCGGCGCGTATTCATCCGGGTGGACTTCAACGTCCCACTCGACAAAGATCTGCAGGTAACTAGCGACGAACGAATCCGTGCAGCGCTGCCCACGCTCAAGTATGCAGTCGAGCAGGGGGCCAAGGTTATCTTGGCCTCCCACCTCGGTCGACCTAAAGGCAAAGATCCCAAAGCCAGCCTCGAGCCGGCAGCTTCTAGGCTTTCAGAGCTCACAGGCTGGGATGTGCTCCTCCCGGACGATTGCATCGGCGATGCTGCCAAAAAGGTGGTTCAAGATTGCCGGGACGGGCAAGTCGTACTGCTCGAAAATTTGCGTTTTCATGCTGAAGAAGAAGCGAACGATGAGGGATTTGCCCGGCAGCTTTCCGAGCTGTGCGATGTGTACGTGAACGATGCTTTCGGCTCGTCGCACCGCGCCCATGCTTCGGTGGATGCCCTGCCCCGCATGATGCCCGAGCGCGGCATGGGATTCCTCGTGAAGAAGGAGCTCGATTCGTTGGCTCGGATCACGGGCACTCCGGAACGGCCCTTTGTGGTGATTCTGGGCGGCGCGAAAGTCTCGGATAAGATCAAGGTGATCGAGGAGCTGCTCGGCAAGTGCAACGCGCTCTGTATCGGAGGCGCAATGGCGAATACGCTGCTGGCCGCACGCGGTGTGAATCTGCAAGCGTCACGCATCGAGCAGGATTGGCTGGCGCGAGGCCGTTCGCTGATTGAGCAAGCTCGTGACCGCGGTGTCGCGCTGTTGTTGCCGACAGACGTCGTGGTCGGAAAAGGCTTGGACGCTCTGGAGGGTCAGATCGTCAAGGCCGAGGCAATTCCTCCGGGCATGCTGGCACTCGACGTGGGGCCCGAAACAGTCGCCACGTTTGCCGCGCAGATCGCCGGGGCCAAGACAGTGCTCTGGAATGGGCCGATGGGTTACTTCGAAAACGCTGCTTTTGCGGCGGGAACCAACGGTGTTGCGCACGCACTCGCCGCCTCTGGTGCTTTTTCCGTGGTGGGCGGAGGCGATAGCGTCGCGGCTGTGATGCTGGCCGGGGAAGCCGTCGTCAGCAAGATCGGCCACATCTCTACGGGTGGCGGTGCCTCGCTTGAGCTGCTCGAAGGACGTAAATTGCCGGGCGTAGAAGCGCTCCGAGCTTAAAAGGAAACTCAGTGAACCGAACTCCTCTCATCGCTGGCAATTGGAAACTCAACAACGGCGGAGCGAGCGCTTGCGATCTCGCCGCGAAGGTAGCTGAAGCTGCGAAGAGTGCGAAAGGTGTGGACGTTGTAGTCGCACCTCCGTTTACGGCGCTCGCAGCAGTTGCTGAAGAGGTCAGAGGCACTCCCGTCGAAGTCGCCGCCCAGAATCTGTACCCGAAAGACAACGGCGCGTTCACCGGTGAAGTGAGCGCACCCATGTTGCTCGAGTCGGGCTGCAAATGGGTGATTGTTGGCCACAGCGAACGGCGTCAGATTTTTAAAGAAGACGACGCGTTGGTGAGTCTCAAAGTGGCCGCAGCGCTTGCCGCCGGGCTGCGCCCCATTGTGTGCATCGGAGAAACGCTGGAAGAGCGGGAGTCCAATCGCACCCTCGACGTGATTTTCCGTCAGCTGGATGGGTTTTCTGAGCAGCTCAAAGCTCGCCCAGGCTTCGCCGTGATCGCCTACGAGCCTGTCTGGGCGATTGGCACCGGGAGGGTGGCAGGGCCCGAGCAAGCCCAGGAAGTTCATGCGGCAATACGGGGCAGGCTAAAAACGCTGAACTCGGAGGTGGCTGAGCAAACCCGTCTGCTCTACGGCGGCAGCGTTAAAGCCAGCAATGCCAAGGGGTTACTCAGCTGCCCCGACATCGACGGAGCGCTCGTCGGTGGTGCCGCGCTCGACGCCGCAGATTTCGCCGGTATTATCCGCGCCGCAGAAAGCTGACCCATGGCAGAGCTCCTCATCACCCCGTTTACCGTCATTCACGTGATCACTTGTCTGTTTCTGATACTGGTGGTTCTGATCCAGCCCGGCAAAAGTGGCGGCATGGGAGCCCTGACCAGCGGCGCAGCTCAACAGGTCTTTGGTGGCGGCGGAGCCGGCAATCTGATGACGAAGGTGACGTGGGTCACCGGCAGTATTTTCTTCATCATGAGTGTTTCATTGGCTTACATGTCATCCTCAACGGACTCTTCCCTCGAAAAGAAGGCCGTCGCAGCTCAACAGCGCGCTGGCGGGATGTCCAAAGCGCCTGCGAAGCCAGCTCCCGAGAAAAAAGCACCGAGCAAGTAATTCCGGCGACGCTCCGTTGTTGAGTTTCTCCCACGAGCTTCGGTACGGCGCACTCGCCGGCGTCGTGAAGCTGTTGGCTTCGACGGCTTTCTTGCTCACAGGGTTTGTCGCCTTGAGCGACGATGACTATTCCCGGGTGGTGATCGCCCAGGGATTCGCCGCAACGCCTAGCTGGGATCCGAGCGGCACGAGCTGGCTGCCGTTCCCATTTTGGCTAAAGGGCAGCGCGCTTCGCGTGCTTTCCAATTCATTCGAGGTCGCACAAGCGACGAGTGTGTTCGCAAGTGCCGCGGCGCTGCTCCCCCTGTATTTTGCCGCGCGCTTTTGGGGCTCCACGCGCTGGCAGGCAACCTTTGGTGTAGCGCTTGCTGGCCTCCTTCCCTATTCGGTGGTCCTGGGAGCCGCGACGCCGCCGGATGCTTTCTGCGCTGCTCTGATCGCAACCGCTATCCTCACACTGGGTCGCTCAGAATTGGCACCCCTCACGTTAGGCGGCGCTGCGCTCAGCATCGCGACACTCAGCCGCTACGAAAGTTGGCCCGTGGCGCTGGTGTTCGCTCTCGTGGTGCTCGTTCGCGCCATTCGGTTGCGGAGCGTGGCGCTTTTGGGTCCGGCTTTTCTAGCTATTTTCGGTCCTGTGGCGTGGATACTGCACGGCGCGCTAAACCACGGGGACGCTTTGTTTTTTGTGGCGCGCGTGACGCAGTATCAAAAGGCGCTCGGCTTGGCGCCCTCGTCGGCATGGGCCAACGGGTTTCGAACTCCGCTCGCGCTCCTACGTTTTGAGCCGGAAATCATGCTGCTTGCGTTCGCGGTAGCGCTATTGGCCGCGGCCAAACGCACCACGCCAAAAACGTTAGCTGGTGGCGGTTGGGCTGCCTGCCTGGCGCTGTTTCTGTTTCTCGTTTGGGGCGATCTGCGCGCTAGCACAGCGACTCACCACGCCGAACGCACCTTGCTTTCACTGTGGATGCTTGCCGCTATTCTCCTAGTGCGCGGCTTGGGCCAGTTGCGGGTACTGTTGACCCGGCGCGATCAGGCGGTGTTAGTCTGTATTGCTATGCTGGGGATTACCGCCCGCTTCATCTGGGGTGGCTTCAGCTCCTTTGCGCCACGGAGCGAGGAGCGAGATATCGGAGTCCGAGCGGCCTCGCTGATCCCGGCAACAGATCCCGTTCAGGTGCTCACAACCGACTATGGGTATTTTGCGATCTTGGCCAGCCTGGCGCGCCCAGGGCTAGCTAAGAGCGCGGACACCCACGATCCCCGAACGCGTGCTGAGAGTCCGCGAGGCAAGCGCAGAGTTGCTCGCTTCGCACACACCGGGCGCACAGCCGGCTGGTGGATCGTCGATCGTTCGCTGTTCAACCCGGAGCGCTTGTCAGACTGTAACCAACGAGTGGCGCTAGAAAATCATCAGTTTCTGCTGGTTCGCCTAACGGACCCCGTACTCTGCCTGCGCTGAGTGGCCGCGCCAAGCGCAGATTGCCTCGAAATTTGCCCCGCTTTTTCGCCCATTTGGGCGCTAGCACGTAGGATGCGCTGTGATCGCGAGACTCGGGCGGCAGCTATTCGGCAGCGTGATTTCAGCTTTCGCCCTGCTCGGATTTGTTTTCGTACCGCTCGGTGAACGCACGGGCCTGGAGCACGCGAAAGCAATTCTGGCCACCCCAGAAGCCTCACGCGCGGGTAAGGGCCTGTTGACCCAACTGGAGGCGGTGAAGCGCCAGTTCTTCAGCCCCAACTCAAAGCCAGAAACCACTCCAGCCAAGCACACGCAGCGTGAGGTGGCTAACCTCAAATGGGTCCCTGTGCATCCCACGGCGGAGTCGCCGAAGACGCACCCCAACCCGCCTGCAACGTCGTTCGCCCACGCTGGCGCGTCGGGCCGCTAACCCACGCTGGGCCCATCAAGGGATCCGGTGCACGACGACCGCATTCCCCGGTCCATCGACGGGCGCAGAGTCGCTCACTACCACAACTGTCCGGGCGTCTGACGGCAGCGTCACCGAGAACGTACAGCTGTCGCGCACGGCCAAGAATGTGGAAATCACGCCAGTTCCTACGGCATCCGTCGGTGCTCGATTGTAAACAGGCTGGAGATTGGCCTGAGTTTCACCAGTTATGCTGAGCAGACCGGCGTTGGTTGCAAATTCATCCATGTCCCCATCACCGCGCACGGACGTTCCGCTGGAAAGCATGATCACGGTTCCGCCGAGGCCTACGAATTTGTCGAGTGCAACAGCCCAGAGTGAGCCGTTCTGAGCCATGGCATTGAGCGGGGCATTAGGCTGATCGTACATGACAAAGACTTCATGATCCGTCGTGTTGAGCTGCGTCAAAAGCTGAACATCATCCGTAATAGACGTTAATTGAATAGTGCGTCCACGTTGAGCCGCTGCATACGTGAGAGTCGCATTGGTGCTGGTCACACTTGGTGCGTCCGCATATTTAGAATAGCCGAGAATCCGCACCGGGCGGTTGGGCGGAAGTTTATTGAGCGACAAGAATTCCGCGTTCCCGAGCAACACACCGAAGCTCGAAGTAGTCGAGGATTGCCGCATGTTCGTGCAGAATAAGACGATGTGGCCGGAAGCTGTGCCCAGGCACGCGCCACCGGTGCAGAGGCCAGAAGCACACGGTTGATTGCAACCGCCGCAATGCCCAGGATCGGTCAAGGTGTCCACGCAGGATTGCCCGCATGCAATCGTCGGTAGATCACAAACCGGTGGGGGATTCGGATCGCCGCCTGTACCAGCCATCCCACCGCTTCCGCCCGAAGCCAGAACACCGCCGCTGCCGCCCGAAGCCAGAACACCACCGCTGCCGCCCGAAACCGGAGCACCACCGCTTCCTGACACGCCAGCACTGCCCCCGAAGCCGCCGATCCCCAACCCTCCGCCACCGGCCTGGAACACGCCGCCCGCG